>ERZ832973.19-NODE-19-length-198509-cov-29.580527_pt1 | contig 198509 bp, 199 predicted proteins | sample MGYA00519950_ERZ832973 | MGnify/ENA primary metagenome ERZ832973 (study PRJEB31850, sample SAMEA3708734) | human gut metagenome | biome: human gut; feature: human-associated habitat; material: faeces | place: China | collected 2014 ... | reverse complement strand
GATTTGGCGTATGGCAGCTTGCAGCGGCAGCTATTACAGGTTTTATTGCAAAAGAAAACGTAGTTGGTACACTGGCTGTTGTCTATGGACTGACCAACTTTATTGATACGGATGAATTGGCGCTGGTTGGCGGGGCGAATGAAGTGGCAACAGTTATGGGGCTTACCAAAGTAGCAGCCCTTGCCTATCTGATGTTTAATCTTTTTACGCCGCCTTGCTTTGCAGCTCTTGGCGCTATGAATTCTGAAATGCAGGATAAAAAATGGCTGTGGGGTGGAATTGCCTTACAATTATGTGCCGGATATACAGTGGCGTTTTTTGTATATCAGATTGGTACACTTGTGACAACAGGAACACTTGGAGCAGGATTTGCTCCGGGCTTGATTGCAGTGGCTGTATTTGCAGCAATATTAATTGTACTGGTGCAAAAAAAGGAAAAAGCATTCAATGCAGAGTACCGTTTGCACGCATAGAAAAATATTCAGAAAGCCTGCACCTTAATAAAGAGTGTGGGCTTTCTGTTCATAAATCACAAGAAAAGAGGTGGCGTCTGTGGGCGGTTGTTGGGAAAATAAATCTTGGGATTTTGCCAGAACAGAAATGACAAAGGAGAATATTTTCTGTGAATTAAGAGAGAAAGGCGGTCGGATTACCAAACAGAGAAAAATACTTTTGGATATCATTTTGGAGGGACAATGTACTTGCTGTAAAGATATCTACTACAAAGCGATAAAACGTGATCCTACAATTGGAATTGCAACCGTTTATCGAATGATTAGTACTCTGGAAGATATAGGAGCAATAAGCAGAAACAAGATGTATGAAATCCAGTATCAGGAAGAAGTTTCAGAAAGAAAAAGATTTATTATGCAGTTAGGTCAATCCATGGAAGATTATCTGAAAACTATTTTTTTACTGCAGAAACAACAGATGGAAGTTCGTAATATCCAGATTGCTGAAATAATGGGATGTTCAAAACCAAGCGTCACAGTAGCAATTAATGCATTGGAAGAAAAAGGATATGTGGAACAAAAAACACACGGAAATCTCTGTCTGACATTAAAAGGAACAGAACTGGCAAATAAGATATTGAATCGACATCTTTTTTTTCAGAAAATCCTGTTGGAAGCAGGAATTGAACAACAGCAGGCAGAGAAAGAGGCTTGTATGTTGGAACATGTTTTATCGGAGGAAAGTATCAATAAATTGAGAGTATATATGGAGAAGGAAAAGTAAGAACATTGAGCCTGAGAACATAAAGCATATTGTTATCGAGAAAATATTTCATTAAAAAAGAAAGGCTTTGACCTGACATATATACGGAAATATAATGAAAAAGCCAGAGAAGAGGTGATAGAATGAAGCAGCATAAATTTTGGGCATGGGCAATGATTGGTTGCCTTGTTATGTTATTCTATACCGGAAAGCATCACAAATAAGAAGTCAAAGAAGACAGAAATGGAGGACACACATGAATATTTTAAAATTTAAAAATCTTGCATTATTTGCAGGAGGGGTATTATTTGGTACAGCGGGAATTAAAATCTTATGCAGTAAAGATGTGAAAAAAGTATATGTGGAAGGAACAGCCGCTGTTCTTAGAGCAAAGGATTGTATTATGAAAACGGTGGAATCTGTTCAGGAAAATGCAGAAGATATTCTGGCAGAAGCAAAGCAGGTGAATGAGAAGCGTGCAGCAGAGGAAGAGGCTGCTGTGCAGGAAGATGCTGTTGCAGATGATGCAGATTCCGAAACAGAGGAAGTGTGATTGAAGTTTATTATAAAGCATGAAATTCCGGGTAGAATCCGTATTCATATGGTACAGAAACAAATGTCCTGTAAAGAGGCTGATGCATTACTGTATTATTTGAATACGCTGGAATATGTCTCGCAGGCAAAGGTTTACAGAAGGACGGCCGATGCCTGCGTTTGCTTTGTGGGGAAAAGAGAGCCGCTGATTCTGGCCTTAAGAAAATTCCAATATACGTCCTTAGAAATTCCGGATGAAGTATTTATGAATTCGGGAAGACAGTTAAATGATGCTTATCAGGAAAAGCTGGTTAGGAAAGTTTGTTTCCACTTTGCAGGAAAACTATTCTTACCGGCTCCATTGAGAAAAGCTGTAATTTTGTGGAAGGCAGTACATTATCTGAAAGAAGGATGGAAAAGTATTGCCAGGAGAAAGCTGGAGGTAGCAGTATTAGATGCATCAGCGATTGGCATCTCGGTTTTGCGAAGCGATTTTAGCACAGCTTCTTCTGTCATGTTCCTTCTGGGGGTTGGGGAAATATTGGAGGAATGGACACATAAGAAATCCGTAGGAGATCTGGCACGCAGTATGGCTTTAAATACTGAAAAAGTCTGGTTGAAAAGCGGAGAGCAGGAAGTGCTTGTGGATTCCAAAAAAATTGAAGAAGGAGACCATGTTATTGTTCGCATGGGAAATATCATTCCTTTTGACGGAGTAGTACTTGATGGAGAAGGAATGGTAAACCAGTCTTCCCTTACAGGCGAACCTCTGCCTGTTCTGAAAGCAGCAGGAGGATATCTATATGCAGGAAGTGTTTTGGAAGAGGGAGAATTGGTTTTTGCTGTGAAAAAAGTCGGGGGCTCCTCGCGGTATGAGAAGATTGTAGAGATGATCGAAGAATCTGAAAAGCTGAAATCTTCAGTAGAAGGAAAGGCAGAAAGACTTGCAGACAGATTGGTTCCTGTTACTTTTGCAGGAACAGCCCTTACATGGCTTTTAACAAGAAATATCACGAAAGCTCTTGCAGTACTTATGGTAGACTTTTCCTGTGCATTAAAGCTTACGATGCCCATTACCGTTTTATCGGCAATCCGTCAGGCCGGGGCTTATGATATTGCTGTAAAAGGCGGTAAATTTTTAGAAGCAGTGGCAGAGGCAGAAACAATCGTATTAGATAAAACAGGTACTCTTACAGAAGCAAAGCCGGTTGTAAAAGTGGTGGTTCCTTTTTGTGAAGAAGAGGAAAACGAGCTGCTTCGTATTGCAGCCTGTCTGGAAGAGCATTTCCCACATTCTATGACAAAAGCGGTTGTGTCGGCTGCAAAGCAGGCAGGGCTCGAACACGAGGAAATGCATTCTAAAGTGGAATATATTGTGGCCCATGGTATTTCCTCCAGTATAGCAGGAAAGCGTGTTTTGATAGGAAGTGCACATTTTGTTTTTGAAGATGAAAAGTGTATCGTGCCGGAGCAATATCAGGATAGATTTATGAAACTTCCAGAAGAATATTCTCAGCTCTATCTGGCAATAGACGGTGTTCTTGCAGCAGTAATCTGTATTGAAGATCCGTTGCGTCAGGAAAGTGCAAGTGTAATAAGTGCCCTGCGGTCAGCAGGTTTTCGGAAAATTGTTATGATGACGGGAGACAGCGAGCGTACTGCGGCGGCAGTTGCCAAAAAAGTAGGAGTTGATGAGTATTACTCAGAGGTATTACCGGAAGGTAAAGCCGGATATATTGAGCGGGAAAAAGCAAAAGGAAAGAAAGTCCTTATGGTAGGGGATGGAATCAATGATTCACCTGCTCTTTCCGCAGCGGATGCAGGAATTGCAGTCAGTGATGGCTCAGAACTTGCCAGGGAAATTGCGGATATTACAATTTCTGCAGGCAATCTGTATCAGATTGTGCAGTTGAAACATCTGAGTCAGGAATTGATGAAAAAGATAAACAGAAATTACAGGGAAATTGTAGGTATTAATACCATGCTTATTCTTTTGGGAGTAGGAGGAATCATACAGCCTACGACTACGGCAATGCTCCATAATATATCGACTGTAGTAATCAGTCTGCAGAGTATGCAAAATCTTCCGGAAATAAAATAAGTATGAAAACAAAGACAGTGGCTATCATTTGAGACAGCCGCTGTTTTTTAATGAGAAATCTTCTCTTTATGCGACATTGACATAGAACAGAAGTTAGTGTAAACTAACCCTATAAATGATTCTGAAAAACGGTTGTGTATAAAATATTTTGGGAGGATTTAGAATATATGGGATTTGAAAAATTATTGATTGCCCACTGTTCCCCGACACTTGCGTCTTTAAAAATTGCGAATCTTTTTTCTTATTCGTTTGAAACAGAAAAAGAACTGATAAACAGTGTGGGATATTGGAATACACAAATGGATAAAACGGGAATATGTCTGCATATATTGCGAAAAAGAAATCGAAAAGCGTTAATCTATGTCTGCCGCTGTGCTAAATTGGAAAGATGCCTGAAAGATAAGCAGGTTACGAAATTTTTAAGTACATACGGATATACAGACATGGATATTGACAGCGTTTTGGCACACTTGAAAGAGCGGTTAAGTATCAATGAGGAATTCCCACATGAGATTGGGGTTTTTCTGGGGTATCCATTAGAGGATGTAATGGGATTCATTCATCATAATGGAAAAAACTTTCAGCTTTCCGGTATGTGGAAGGTATACGGAAATAAGGAAGACGCAGAGGAAAAATTTGGAAAATATAAAAAGTGTACGGATATCTATCTGCGTTTGTGGAACAGTGGAAGGAGTGTTCAGCAGCTTACTGTAGCGGCTTGACATAAATAAAAATATTTTCAGGAGGACAGACATGAGTAAAATAGCAGTTGTATATTGGAGTGGAACAGGAAATACAGAAGCCATGGCATCGGCAGTTCTACAGGGAATTAAGAAAAGTAATGCAGAAGGCATTTTGTATTCTTGCGATGAGTTCAGCGCGGATTTATTAAAAGAGTATGAAGCAGTAGCTTTTGGCTGCCCGGCCATGGGAGATGAAGTTTTAGAAGAGAGTGAGTTTGAGCCGATGTTTGAGTCCTGCGTAAGTTCACTAAGTGGAAAGAAAGTTGCCTTGTTTGGTTCGTATGGATGGGGCGATGGAGAGTGGATGAGGAGCTGGGAAGAACGGTGTGAAAATAATGGAATCCATCTGGTCGGTGAAGGGGTCATTTGCAACGAAATGCCTGATGAGGAAGGGCTCATGCAGTGTGAAAAATTAGGGGAAAGGCTGGTAGAAGAAAGTGAGAGAAAATGAGTAGTTTATTGCCAGAGAAATGATTATATATTTATGATAAAAGGGGCTGTCGGTCAATTTTCCGATAGCCCCTTTTTTGTTCAGTATTTCAGAAATGATGATTCTTTAAAGTGTAATTAAGGTAAAGGTTGTAAGCTATTCCCATCAAAAGAGAAAAAACAGGAGGAACTGCAAATGTATAAAGAAGAAAAATCATATCTGAATGAAAGAAATAGACGGAGACAACTGCAAAGGCGCCGGAAAAAAAGAAAAATATGGAATATGGCAGCAACCTTAACCTTAAGTGCCCTTCTTTTTGGAACAGTAGCAGGCAGTACCGGCTATGCTGTGGAGCAATATCTTGCAGGGAAAAAAGACGAAGCAACAATAGCACAAAATACAGGCAGTGACACAGATACAACTGTATTATCCTTATCTGCAACAACAAATTCCAGCACTGATCAGTTCAGTGTAACGGAAATCGCAGCTTCCAGTCTTTCTTCTGTGGTTTCTGTAACAAACATATCCGTACAGGAAGTAGAAGATTATTTTGGTGGACATGGAGGAAACCGGAACAGACCGTTTGCTCCTTCGCAGACAGAAGAAACTGTAAGCTGCGGCTCTGGAATTATTTTATACGAAGAGGATTCCCAGCTCTATATGTTGACCAATTATCATGTGGTAGAGGGTGCTTCTTCTCTTTCGGTGACCTTTGTAGATGATGAGACGTATGAGGCTGTTTTGTGCGGTTATGATGAGGATACCGATCTGGCAGTGCTTAAAGTGGATATCTCTGCGTTATCAGAATCCACATATTCACAAATCCACGTGGTAGAACTTGGGGATTCGGATGCTTTGGAGGTAGGTGAGCAGGTTGTGGCCATTGGAAATGCCCTGGGTTATGGACAGTCCGTTACAACAGGAATCGTCAGTGCAGTCAATCGTTCTATTCGTGAAAATACCCAGTCCTCTTCTCTTGGCTATATCCAGACAGATGCAGCAATTAATCCCGGAAATAGCGGTGGCGCTTTATTAGATATGGAAGGAAAACTGGTGGGCATCAATACAGCAAAAATCTCTTCCACAGAGGTAGAAGGCATCGGTTATGCAATTCCCATTTCCCAGGTGCTAGAGCTGGTGGCATCCCTGATGGAAGAAAATTGATGGAGGAATTTAAAAGATTTTTAAGTTAATTTAAGGTTAAGAAAGTATTTTATATATGTAAAATACAAAACAGGAGGAACACTATGGCCTATCAAATGACCTTTAAGCGTTATGAATTAAAATACCTGCTGAACAGGCAGGAAAAGGAACAGGTACTTCTGGCAATGCAGCCCTATATGAAGCTGGATGATTATGGAAGAACCATTATAAGAAATATTTATTTTGATACGGATACCTTCCGGCTGATCCGGCGTTCACTGGAAAAACCAGTATATAAAGAGAAGCTCCGCATCCGAAGCTATAAGCCAGTACAGACAAGCGATCCGGTATTTGTAGAAATCAAGAAAAAATACAAATCTGTGGTTTACAAGCGGAGATTGCAGCTTCCGGAAGAGAAAGTTATGGAAAGTTTTCAGACAGGAACTCCCCTTCCAGTACATTCCCAAATCGGAGATGAAATTCAGTATTTTCGTGATTACTATGAAAACCTGCACCCGTCCGTATTTTTATCTTATGAAAGGGAAGCCTATTATTCCCTGGATGGCAGTGACTTTCGGGTAACTTTTGATGAAAATATTCTTTACCGAAGGAAGGATTTTTCTCTCGGCAGTGAAATTTATGGCGTTTCATTGCTGGGTGAAGACCGGACATTAATGGAAATTAAAACTTCCGGCGGGATTCCCCTCTGGATGAGTGAAACACTTACCAAACATCATTTATATAAAACATCATTTTCAAAATATGGTTCTGCTTATCAGTGTATACTGGCAGAATCTTTACAGGGAGGATATAACAATGTCTAATACTTTATTTCAGGGAATTTTTGATACGGATATGACCAGTGTGATTTCTATTTCGGATTTTTTATTATGCGTGGGATGTGCCCTTGTGATTGGCCTGATTTTAACAGGTACTTATATGTATGGAACCAAATATACCAAAAGCTTTGTGGCAACCCTGGCCTTGCTTCCGGCAGTAGTCTGTGTGGTCATTATGATGGTCAACGGAAATGTGGGAACCGGCGTGGCGGTTGCAGGAGCCTTCAGCCTGGTGCGTTTCCGTTCTGTTCCCGGTTCAGCAAAAGAAATCGGTGCGATTTTCCTGGCTATGTGCTCCGGTCTGGTAGCGGGAATGGGTTATCTGGCCTATGCGCTGTTATCTGCACTGATTCTTGGCGGAATCATGCTGCTGTATAACCGTATGGATTTTGGAACAAGAAAACATGGATTACGTTATAAGACCTTACATATTACCATACCGGAAGATTTGGATTACAGTGGGGTATTCGACAAAATCTTAAAGAAATATACCACAGATTACGAAGTTGTACAGATTAAAACCACTAACATGGGAAGCTTATTTAAACTTACTTATAACCTGACATTAAAAGATCCTGTAAAGGAAAAAGAACTCATTGATGCTCTCCGGTGCAGAAATGGAAATCTGGAGATTACTATGTGCAGGCAAGAAACGGTAATCGGAGAATTATAGAAATATAGGAGATGATGACCAATGCGTAAAAGAGAAATTTTATTGTTTTTCATGATGGGTACTATGATGTTGTCCGGCTGTAGCAAACAGACGGAACAGAACACACAGCAAAACACAGAGCAAAGCACAGAATCCTCTTCTGCAGTAAACAATGGGGTTACAGAAATAGATACTGCTGATATGTTTTCTGACCGCGACAAAGAAGTTGGATATGAAGAGTCAGAAAGTGTTGTCATTTCTCTGGCTGATAATGGTTCTTCCTGTGAGTCAGATGCTGTGTCCATTACAGAAAATACCGTGACAATTAAAGAAGAAGGAACGTACATTCTTTCCGGTTCGCTATCAAACGGGATGGTAATCGTGGAAGCAGAGGATACAGATAAAATTCAGCTGGTTTTGAACGGTGTAAGCATCTCCAGTTCCCAGTCGGCGGCTCTGTATGTCCGCTCTGCAGATAAAGTGTATGTCACCACTGTTTCCGGAACAGAAAACAGCCTGGAACATAGCGGTACTTATACTGCTATCGATGAAAATAATATTGATGCAGCAGTATTTTCAAAATCAGATCTGACCTTTAATGGAGAAGGAATGCTTACCGTTACAGCCCAGGAGGGACATGGGATCGTATCAAAGGATGATCTGGTGCTGACAAGTGGAACTTATGTAATCACCAGCGCCAGTCACGGGATTTCAGGAAAGGACAGTGTCCGTATTGCCAATGGTTCTTACACCATTGTATCTGGAAAGGATGGAATCCATGGGGAAAATACAGAGGACAGCAGCCTTGGTTTTGTCTATCTTGCAGGAGGAACTTTTGACATTAAATCCCAGCAGGACGGAATCAGTGCCAGCTCATGGTTACAGGCAGAAGACGGAACCTATACGATTCTGACAGGAGAGGGCAGTGCCAGTGTACAAGATCAGAATGATGGAGACAGGAAATCCATGGAACAGACAGCCCAGGAGGAAACAGACGAAGATACTACCAGCATCAAGGGAATGAAAGCAGCTACACAAATGGTATTAAAAGGCGGTACCTACACCATTGACGCAGAAGATGATACTTTTCATTCCAATGGAAATCTTGCTATCCATGGAGGCACTTATACATTGTCATCAGGAGATGATGGAATTCACGCTGATTCCAATGTAACCATTTCCGGCGGAACCATAGACGTTGCAAAAAGCTACGAAGGAATCGAAGGGCTGAGTATCGATGTTACAGGCGGTGAGATTTCTGTACTGGCATCGGATGATGGGATGAATGCAGCAGGAGGAAACGACAGCAGCGGTTTTGAAGGGCCAGGGCCAGGGGGAGATCAGTTTGCATCCACAGAAGGAGCTTATATTCATATTTCAGGAGGTATGCTTCATGTAAATGCCCCTGGAGATGGAATGGATTCCAATGGAGATATTACGGTAGCAGGAGGTGAAACGTATGTCTTTGGACCTACCAATGACGGAAATGGAAGTTTAGACTACAGTGGAGACGCCCAGATAACAGGTGGTATCTTTGCAGCATCCGGTTCCTCTGGTATGGCACAAGGCTTTGGCTCTTCTTCAACCCAGGGCGTTATTATGGTGAATGTAGAGGAACAGGAAACGAATACGGAGATTGCACTTCTGGATATCAGCGGTACAGAGCTTCTTGGCTGGACAGCAGAAAAGGAATATTCTTCTGTGATTGTAAGCAGCCCGGAAATCCAGCAGGGAGAAACCTATACCCTAAAAGCCGGAACAGAAGAACAGAGTATTACCATGGACAGCCTGGTTTATGGAAATCATTCTCAAGGAGGTGGTCCTGGAAGCAACGGTGAAGAAAGAGGAGGAATGAAAGAAGGCGGTATGCAAGGCGAACCGGGGAAAGGAGGAAGGCACTGATGAGTCCATGTTTAAAAATTGCATTAATTCCAGCCTATAATCCGGAGAAGTGCTTGATTCAGGTGGTGCATCAATTAAGAGAGAAAGGTTTCTGGATTTTAGTAGTTGATGACGGAAGCACCGGGGAACATAAGGAAATCTTTAAGGAGATTGATGATGCCGGAAGTGTACTAATCCTTACACATACAAAAAATAAAGGAAAAGGCAGCGCCTTAAAAACAGGTCTGACGTATATTCAAAAGTATATATCAGAAAATTATATTGTTGTAACCCTGGACGCAGATGGCCAGCATCGTCCCAAAGATGTGGAAATAGTATATAAGGCAGCTCAGAAGCATCCGGGATATCTGATTCTTGGAAGCAGAAAAATACAGAAGGAGACGCCTTTAAAAAGCAGGCTAGGGAACCAGATTACACGTATGGTCTATGCACTTACCACAGGTATCCGTATTTATGATACCCAGACAGGGCTTCGTGCTTTTGACAATACGATTCTTCCCGAACTTCTGGCAATTCCAGGGAAACGGTATGAGTATGAAATGAACGTATTATTAGTATGCTCCAGAAAAAAGATTCCCATGAAAGAAATCGGGATTGAAACCATTTATATCAATGACAACGCAGGTTCTCATTTTAATCCTTTCAAAGATTCCTACAGGATTTATAAAGAGATTTTAAAGTTTTCTGCCTCATCCCTGATTAGTTTTTTTCTGGACTATGGAATATACAGTCTGCTTCTTTGGTTTACAGGAGGATTTTCAAAAAGTATTTCTCTGTTTCTTTCCAATGTTATGGCAAGAATCTTGAGTGGATGTTTTAACTATCAGGTGAACCGGAATCTGGTTTTTCAAGAAAAAACAGGTTCTGGAAGAACAGCAGTACAATATGTGTTGTTAGCTGCCGGAATTTTGGCTGGAAATACGTTGCTTCTGGAAGTTCTTGTACATTTTGGTATGAACCAGTATATAGGAAAGCTTTGTACGGAACTGATATTTTTCTTCATAAGCTGGTTTGTTCAAAGAACCTTCATATTCAGGCAGCAAAGGAGCGGATGTTAAGATGTTCAGATATTTAAAGGTACATGGAATTGGTCTTTTGTATGGTGTTTTACTGACTGGCTTTACCGTTTATTTATTCATGGATACCTTTTTCATCTCAAAGGTTTATCGTGTGGCAGAGGAAACAGAAGAGCAGGATATTGTTCTGGAAAATAATCAGGAAGAAGCATCTTATGAAGACGGGAATATTTCCATTACTCTGACAGAATACAGGGAAGAGGATACCAGTATTTATGTGGCAGATATTGTACTTTCTTCCCCTGAATATCTCAAAACTGCTTTTGCACAAAACAGTTACGGAAAAAATGTAACAGAAAAAACTTCAGAGATCGCAGAGGGAGTAAATGCCATGCTGGCAATCAACGGAGATTATTACGGTGCACAGGAAAAAGGTTATGTCCTTAGAAATGGAACGTTGTACCGCAGCGAAGCAGAAGAAGGACAGGAAGATCTGGTCATTTATGAGGATGGAAGCTTTGAAATCATCTCAGAAGAATCGGTTACTGCAGAAGAGCTTTTAGAACAAGGAGCACAGGAACTCTTATCTTTTGGTCCTGCTCTCATAGAAAATGGAACCATTGCTGTAACAGAAGAAGACGAGGTAGGAAAAGCCATGGCCAGTAATCCAAGAACAGCCATTGGTATTATCGATAATCTTCATTATGTATTTGTTGTTTCTGATGGGCGTACAGAAGAAAGTGAAGGCTTGTCACTTTTAGAACTGGCAGAATTTATGGATGGTCTTGGGGTAGAAACTGCGTACAATCTGGATGGCGGCGGTTCCTCTACCATGTATTTTAACGGAGAAGTGATAAATACCCCAACAACGGATGGTCGCAGTGTAAAGGAAAGGAGTGTGAGTGATATTGTCTATATCGGATATTAAGAAATCCAGAAAAGAGATAGAGAAACTTGTGTTCACCTACCTTCTTGTAACCATAGCTTGTGCTATCCTTGGAGCTGTTTATAAATCTTTTAGTTATGGGGTATATTCTTATTATATGCTCTACGCTTTTATGATCCCGTTGCTTGGCGGAACCCTTCCCTTTTCTTGTGTGCTGTACTTCCGAAACAAAATTCCCAGACCCATGGCGCGACGTTTTCATCATTTTGGAATTTCCACCTTAACGGTAGGTTCTATCTTCTGTGGAGTACTGGAAATATATGGAACAACCAACCGTCTGGTAATCATATACTTCATCCTTGGAGGAATCTTTCTTTTTCTTGGAAATCTTATGTATTTATTACAAAAGAAATGAACTGTGTAGCAGGGAGGTGATTTTTTGACACCAGAAGAATATTATGGGAATGCATTTCCCTTATTAAAGCAGGGAGAAGCCTATTTAAAGTCATTAATAGAAACCTATCCAAATGCCTGTGCTGAAGATGAACTGCAATCGATTTTATATGTTAAGACAAGAATCAAATCACCGGAAAGTATGATGGGAAAATTAAAAAAACGTGGCCTTATGGAAGACGCTCATACCGCCCTTCAAAGTACTCATGATGCAATCGGCATCCGGGTCATATGCTCCTTCGTGGAGGAGGTGTACCAGATTGCAAGGTGGCTTGAAAAGAGAGAAGATATTCAGATCATAGAAAAGAAAGACTATATTTCCTATCCAAAACCAAATGGTTACAGAAGTCTGCATTTGATTGTGCAGTTTGCAGCAAAGAACTTAAAGAGTATCACTGCAGAAATTCAGCTTCGAACTATTGCCATTGATTTTTGGGCAACGTTAGAGCACCAGATGAAATACAAAAGAAATGTACAGCACGAAGAAACGATTCGAGAGGAATTAAAGCGGTGTGCGGATGAAATTGCTTCTGTCGATTTATCTATGCAGACCATAAGGGATATTTTGCAGAGTAATATGTGGAAACAAATATAAAGGGGAATGCCCCCTGACTGTCTGTTTTGGCAGTATGGGGGCATTCCTATTATAGTTTCTTCTTTAAAAATTGTTTTGGATTTATCTGAGCCAGCAAAATAGCTGCAAACATAAGGACACAGCCAGTAAGCTCTCTGGCAGATAATTTCTCTCCCAAAAGCACCCATCCGGCCAGTACAGAAATCACAGATTCCAGACTGAGAATCAGGGACGCAATAGTAGGATCCGTGCCTCTTTGACCGATAATCTGGAAGGTGTAGGCAACACCGCAGGAAAGAATACCGGCATAAGCAATGGACAGCCAGGCAGCGCAGATGGAGGACAGCTTTGGTTCTTCATACAGGAACATCAGCACTGCGGAGAGACCTCCTGCAAAAAGAAACTGGATGCAGGATAACTTGGTTCCGCTGACTTTTTCTGTGAAATAATCTACCACCATAATGTGCATGGCAAAGGTAAGAGAACACAGCAGAATCAGGAAATCTCCCTTGCTGATGGAAAAGCTGCCTTTCATGCAGAGAAGGTATAAGCCAACCACTGCAATAAGAACACTGATCCAGATCTTCAATCCTGCTTTTCGTTTCAAAAAAATACCCAGGACGGGCACCATAATAATATAAAGAGCAGTAATAAACCCAGCTTTTGCAACGGTTGTGTACATGATTCCAACCTGCTGCAGGCTGGTAGATACAAACATGAGAAAACCACAGGCAAGACCACCTATGAGTAAATCCTTTGGCCGGTCTTTTGGCATGGCGCTGTTCTTTGCACTGTCTGTCTGCCTGCTATTGATACGGTTTAGCAGAAAGACACAGGGGATGAGTACCACCCCTCCAAGAAGAGAGCGCACTGCATTGAAAGTAAAAGGACCTACATAGTCCATCCCGGCGCTCTGCGCTACGAAAGCAACACCCCAGATAATTGCTGCAACAAACAGCAGCAGAGAATTCTTCGATGATTTTACAGACATTTTCTTTTGTACTCCTTCATTTCGATACAAAAAAGGGGCTACTGCATTGTATACAGCAACCCCTTTTTTATCATTCAGATTTTATGCGTTTTCCAGAGTTTTGTGATATTCCTGTAAGGATTTCAGGTTGGAAACCGTCTTGTTCTGTACTGCATGGATTCCTTTTACACTTGCCAGAGCTGCTGACATGGTGGTGATATATGGAATCTTTTTGTTGATTGCAGTTTTTCTCAGATAAGAGTCGTCATATTTACTCTGCTTGCCGGATGGAGTGTTGACAATTAAGTCAATTTTTCCATTAATCATAGCATCGTGAATGTTTGGACGTCCTTCCTGCATTTTCTTCAGAGTTTCACAAGGTACTCCGTTTTCATTGAAATACTGTGAGCATCCGGAAGTGGAAACAATCTTGAATCCCAGTTCATGAAGCTGTTTTGCAACTTCCAGAGCGCCTGCGCGGTCATTTTTATTAACACTGACTAAAGCAGTTCCACTAAGAGGAAGTTTAGAACCTGTTGCTTCCTGAGCTTTGTAGTAAGCCATTCCAAAGGATTCGCTAAGTCCCAGTACCTCACCGGTAGAACGCATTTCCGGTCCCAGAAGAGGGTCAACTTCAGGGAACATATTAAATGGGAACACAGCCTCTTTTACACCATAGTATGGATGAGCCTGTTCTGTAAAGGTTGTTACATCAGGACGTTCTCCTGTTAATTCGTAAGCCATAAGTTTGGTAGCAATGTTTGCCATGTTAATGTTGCAAACCTTAGATACCAGAGGTACGGTACGGGAAGCACGTGGATTGGCTTCCAGAACATAAACCTTACCTTCACAGATTGCATACTGCATGTTCATAAGACCTACAACACCCATTTCACATGCAATGGCAGTGGTATATTTACGGATTAAAGCCTTATTTTCTTCTGAAATTTCTACAGAAGGAATCACACATGCAGAGTCACCGGAGTGAATACCAGCCTGCTCAATGTGCTGCATAACAGTAGGAACGAATGCATGAGTACCGTCAGAAATAGCATCGGTTTCACATTCCAGCGCATTCTGAAGGAATTTATCCATAAGGATTGGACGTTCCGGTGTCACATCAATAGCAGCAGCCATGTAGTTTCTCAGCATATCATCATCGTAAACAACTTCCATGCCGCGTCCGCCTAATACATAAGAAGGACGAACCATCATAGGATAACCAATGCGGTGTGCGATTTCCAGAGCTTCTTCTACATTGACAGCCATTCCTGATTCCGGCATAGGAATTTCCAGCTTGTGCATCATTGCATTGAATAAGTCACGGTCTTCTGCCATGTCAATGACAGCAGGAGAAGTTCCCAGGATATGAGCGCCGCGTCTTTCCAGTTCTGCCGCAATGTTCAGAGGAGTCTGTCCGCCGAATTGAACAATAATACCAAGAGGTTTTTCTTTATTGTAAATGGACATAACGTCTTCTACAGTCAGAGGCTCAAAATACAGTTTATCAGAAGTATCGTAGTCTGTAGAAACAGTTTCCGGGTTACAGTTTACCATGATAGTTTCAAAGCCTAACTCTCTTAAAGTAAGAGCAGCGTGTACACAGCAGTAGTCAAATTCGATACCCTGTCCGATACGGTTTGGACCGCCGCCAAGAACCATAACTTTTCTGCCATTTGATACAGGAGTCTTGTCTTCTCCGATATAAGTGGAGTAGTAGTAAGCAGTCGGATCTTTGACACCGCTTACCGGTACTGCATCCCAGCGTTCCTGCATGCCAAGAGCTTCTCTGCGTTTGAACAATTCCCATTCGTCTGTTTCCAGAAGCTGTGCCAGATATTTATCAGAGAAACCATCTTTTTTCGCCTGAATCAGCAGTTCATCCGGAAGTTCCTGTCCTTTGTAGGAAAGGATCTTTTCTTCTTCGTCTACCAGTTCTTTCATCTGTTCTAAGAACCACATTTTGATGTAAGTCATTTTGTGAAGTTCTTCCAGAGGAGCGCCTTTGCGGATTGCTTCATATAAGATAAACTGTCTTTCGCTGGTTGGCTCTGCCAGTTTTGCATACAATTCATCTAAGGTAAGTTCATGAAGGTCTTTCATAAAACCAAGACCATAGCAGCCTTTTTCCAGAGAACGGATGGCTTTCTGGAGAGCTTCCTTGTAGTTCTTACCAATGGACATAACTTCGCCTACAGCTTTCATCTGAGTACCCAGTTTGTCCTGAGAGCCTTTGAATTTTTCAAATGCCCAGCGGGCAAATTTAATTACTACATAGTCGCCGGATGGTTTGTATTTATCCAGAGTTCCTTCTTTCCAGTATGGAATTTCATCCAGAGTAAGTCCTGCAGCAAGAAGAGCAGATACATAGGCAATAGGGAATCCGGTTGCTTTACTTGCAAGAGCAGAAGAACGTGAAGTTCTTGGGTTGATTTCAATAATTACTACACGGTCTGATACCGGATCATGTGCAAACTGTACGTTTGTACCACCGATAACGCCTACGGACTCTACAATAGCGTGAGCCTGTTTTTCCAGACGATCCTGCAGTTCCTGTGAAATGGTGAGCATAGGAGCAGAGCAGAAGGAATCACCAGTATGAATACCAACCGGGTCAATGTTTTCAATGAAGCACACAGAAACTTTGTTTCCTTTGGCATCACGTACAACTTCTACTTCCAGTTCTTCCCATCCCAGAATAGATTCTTCTACCAGAACCTGGTTAATCATAGAAGCAGCAATACCTCTTGCGGCAACTTTCTTTAATTCTTCTTCATTATAAACAAGTCCACCGCCAGTACCGCCCATGGTATAAGCAGGACGGATAACGCAAGGATAACCAAGATCTTTGGCAATGTTTACTGCTTCTTCTACAGAATAAGCAGGAGCGCTTCTTGCCATTTCAACACCAAGCTCATCCATGGCTTTTTTGAATTCGATACGGTCTTCTCCGCGGCTGATGGCATCTACCTGAACACCGATAACTTCTACATGATATTTGTCTAACACACCAGCGTGATACAATTCTTCACAGAGATTAAGACCTGACTGTCCTCCCAGGTTTGGAAGAAGGGCATCGGGTCTTTCTTTTTCAATAATCTCAGTGAGACGGTCTACGTTTAAGGGTTCAATGTAAGTTACATCTGCTGTGGAAGGGTCGGTCATAATAGTAGCCGGGTTTGAGTTTACTAAGACGATTTCATATCCAAGATTTCTCAAGGCTTTACATGCCTGTGTACCGGAGTAGTCAAATTCGCAAGCCTGGCCAATGATGATAGGACCGGAACCGATAATAAGAATTTTGTTAATATCACTTCTCTTTGGCATAAAGAACCTCCATAATATATTTTTATTGTACCATTAGTTTAATCAGGACAAGTATAACACCACAAACTTGCAGACGCAAGAAAAAATATCAGATTCACAGAGGATATTGAAAGGATTTTCTTTACCTCCATAAAATTTCCTGTTATACTAAGGTACAAAGCTGTAAATTTTTATACAATTATGTGCAAAATCAAAAACTATCAGAGAAAAGAGGGAGGATTTTCTATGATTGAAGTGAAGAACCTGACAAAATATTACAGAGGTGTTTTGGCACCAGCAGTAAAAAACGTTTCTTTTTGTGCAAATCCCGGGGAAATTACCATTTTACTGGGGCCAAATGGGGCGGGGAAATCCACAACCATTAAAAGTATTGTAAATCTTCTAAATTACAATGGAAAAATTTTCATCTGCGGTTATCCCAATGATTCTATGGAAGCCAAAAAGTGTTTTGGTTATGTTCCGGAAGTGCCTATGCTGTATGACCTGCTGACTGTGGATGAGACCATGGAATTTATTGGAAAGGCTTACCGGCTTCCTGATTATAAGGAAGTGGGAGAGCATTACCTGGAACTGTTTCAGCTTTCGGAGCAAAGAGGAAAACTGGCAAAAGAGCTGAGTAAGGGAATGCGGCAAAAGCTCAGCATGATTCTGGCTCTGCTGATTCAGCCCAAAGCCCTGCTGGTTGATGAACCTATGGTAGGTCTGGACCCGGCCAGTATTGAAGAGCTTCTTCAGCTTTTTGTGGCTTTGAAGCAGCAGGGAACATCAATTTTAATCAGTACTCACATTATTGATGTGGTCAATGACATCTGGGACTGCGCCCACATTATGAATAAGGGAGAGATTGTAAGAAGCATCCGAAGAGGAGAAGAGGGAAGTGAAACTCTGAAACAGATTTTCTTTGAAACCACAACGGAGGAATCTGTATGAAGTCATTAGTTTATTTATCTATGATGAAATGGAAGGGAACTATCCGCAATCAGTTCCGCAGCATCGGTTCCGGTATTCTTACTATTTTTATAGTGCTTTTATATGGAGGACTTTTTGTGGCAGTGTTTCTGATTCCTTCGGATGCCATGCGGGAAGTCATGAATATGCAGTTTAATACAGCCTTGCTTATGGGACTGGGGGTGCTGGCTCTTTTATGTGTGACGGTTTTCATGAATAAGAGGAAAGCGCTGGTATATGATACGGATGCGTTCTATCTCTTTGCAGGCCCCTATACCAGAAAACAGATAAATTGCTTTATTCTGGTGCAGACCTGGTTTCAGTCTGCCATATATGGTTTAATATGTTCCTACATCACAGCCATGATGTCCTTTGGCAGTGGCTTTACAGTGTCCATGATGCTGTTTTCTTTTGTGGTATATTGGCTGATTATGGCATTTTTCCTCACCCTTACAGATTATATTTATCTCTGGTCCTTAGTGAAGAAGAAACATGAAATCTGGAATTATGTGGTTGTGCTGCTTGTGGTCTTTTCGGCAGCGGCTGTGTTCTTTTTGTCTGTACAGCGTACAGGTTATGATTTGAAAAATGGATATATGGATTTTGCCCTGAGCCGGGAGTTTTATATGGTACCTTTCTTTGGATGGGGGAAATGGGCAATCAATGCTTTTAGCCAGGGAAATTATTTGTCTATGCTTTGGGGAATCCTGCTGCTTGGTGGATGCAATCTGGTATTGGGCATTTTGTTTTTGCATTTTCAGAAGGATATTGTGGAACAGGCAGTGGAAGACGCTCAGTCTGTCAGTGACTATATGCGCAAGGTGCGGGCAAACAAAGGAAATTCCATTATGGATACTAAAAAAGTGAAACGCATCAAAGGGGAGTTTCCAGAGGGGGCCAAAGCCATTTTTTATAAGAATATGCTGATGATGCGGAAAACCGGAAATTTTTTGCGCAGGCAGGATATTTTTGTGATTGTGCTATATTTTGTGATTAGCTATGTGTGTATGCCAGGTCACCGGTTTTATATGTTCTGTTATATGATGATGATTTGGATGTTTGGCTTAATGAATGATGCAGAGCTTTTGGGAGATTTGAAAAATTATCAGATTTATCTGATTCCGGAAAAGCCTTTGAAAAAGCTGGTCTATGCCGTGATTCCGGCTTATCTGAAAATCGGAATCATTCTGGGAACTGCCATTGTGTTTGCCGGAGTTTTAAACCGTATGCCGGTTCTGGATATTGTGCAGTATGTACTCATGCTTTTGGGCTATGCCATGATTTTTCTGGCAGGAACAGTGCTGTCTGTGAGGCTTTTGAAGAGCCGCACCAATGTGATGATGGAAAATCTTCTGCGGATGCTGATTATTTTAGTGTGCGCCATTCCTTCCGGAGCGTTGGGCGTTCTTTGCTATTTTATTTTCAGAGATTTGAATATGATTGTAATGGTGGTTTCCATTATTACCCTGGTGCTGAATTTTGCGGTATCTGGTTTGATTATTATTGCCTGCCAGGGTATGATGAATGGAAAACAGATGTAGGAGGTTAAGATGCTAGGAACAAAGGATGAAATCAGGATTGAACAGGCAATTGTACATATTTTGGACTCCTCTCTTGGAATGCCTGTACTGTCCGATGTGGTACTGGACTGTGGATCTGATTTTTCGGATTTTTTGAAAGGGCATATTTTCAAAGTGGATTCCAGTGACGAAATCAGAAGCTGTACCTTTCAGGAGGAATCTTCGGTGTTTCATCTGGCAGAGGAATGGAATCCAGAGAAGTTTATTGAGATTACCCAGAAAATTGCCGGAGAGTTATATACCATTATGAACCAGAATATTGATATTCCGGCGGCAGATTTGCTGGCTGTGGAGTATCGGGTGGAGAAACATAGATATCTGGCGCTTCTGAAAATGAATTATAAAACGTCTTATACCCATATGACAAACTCAGACCCCTGGGGGAATAATAATGATATTATTATGCAAAAAGCCATTTTGCCGGGAGAGACACAGAAGCTTTCCGAGGCAGCCCTTATTGATCTGGAAGCGCCTCAGTATGTCCGGCTGGTGGAGAAGAAATATGATGTGAATGGGGTAAAGACAAACTATTTTTCCAAGCTGTTTTTAAAATGCAGCGGAGCTTTATCTTCTAAAACCAAGCTGGCCATTGTGAACAAAGCAGTGGAAGAGGTGCAGAAAAAGTATTTCAATGAATCGGAGCAGTTTGAAGTGCGGATGGAAACCAAAAGCATTCTCAATGAAGAATTTACCCAGCAGGGAGGCTTTGAGGTGCCGGTAGTCATTGACAAGATTTTTAAGGAACATCCGGAAATGAAGGAAGAGGTTCAGGAAAAACTGGAGAAATATAATCTGAAGGAAGCTACCGTGGAGCCTCAGAATCCCAATACCACCAAGAAATTTACGAAACAACATTTAATGACCGATACGGGAATTGAACTGAAAATTCCTATGGAAGAGTATAACAATAAGGATAGAATCGAATTTATTACCAACCCGGATGGAACAATTTCTGTTTTGATTAAAAATATTGGGAGTATTGAAAGCCGCTAAAGAAAATATGAAAATCAACCTTGAGATTCAGAAAAAATCATGGTATAATTCCGGCATAACGTCTGTTTGAAGTGTTTATGTGCTAATGAATTAAAATATTAACTTATTACAGGCGAAGAGAAGAAATAGAAGAGGTAATGAAAATGGAAAGAGAAAAATTTTCTTCACGCCTTGGCTTCATTCTTATTTCTGCGGGATGTGCCATTGGGCTTGGAAACGTATGGCGTTTTCCTTACATAACAGGGAAATACGGTGGGGCAGCCTTTGTTCTGATTTATCTGTTTTTCCTGATTGTAATGGGGCTTCCCATTATGGTTATGGAGTTTGCAGTGGGACGCGCCAGTCAGAAAAGTATCGCCACATCCTTTAATGTGCTGGAAAAGAAGGGGAGCAAGTGGCATATTTACCGGTATTTTGGTATGGCGGGAAACTATCTGCTGATGATGTTCTACACCACCATTGGAGGCTGGATGCTGGCTTATTTTGTGAAAATGATAAAAGGTGACTTTAAAGGTCTGGATGCTGCCGGGGTAGAGCAGGCATTTGGAAGTCTCACTACAGATTTGGGAACCATGTTGTTCTGGATGCTCCTGGTGGTGGTTATTGGCTTTGCCATTTGTTCTCTGGGTCTGCAAAGCGGTGTAGAACGAATTACCAAAGGCATGATGGTCATTTTACTTCTGCTTATGATTGTACTGGCTGTGAATTCCTGTCTTCTTCCGGGAGGAACGGAAGGACTGGAATTTTATTTAAAGCCGGATTTTGGAAAGCTGACAGAATATGGATTATCAGAAGTGATTTTTGCTGCTATGGGGCAGGCGTTTTTCACTTTGAGTCTTGGGATCGGAGCGCTGGCTGTTTTTGGAAGCTATATTGGGAAAGAGAGAAAGCTTACCGGAGAAGCTGTGAACATTCTAGTTCTGGATACCTTTGTGGCTTTGACGGCCGGTTTGATTATTTTCCCTGCCTGCTCTGCCTTTGGGGTAGATCCGGGAGAGGGGCCGGGACTGGTGTTTGTTACCCTTCCCAATGTATTTAATAATATGAAGGGCGGAAGATTCTGGGGAAGTCTGTTCTTCCTGTTTATGACCTTTGCGGCGCTGTCTACCATTATTGCAGTGTTTCAGAATATTATTTCCTTTGCTCAGGATTTATGGAACTGGAGCTTGAAAAAAGCAGTGCTGATTAACGGAGCTGCCATTGCAATATTGTCTTTGCCATGTATTTTCGGTATGACCATCTGGAGCGACTTTAGTATTTTAGGCAAGAGTATTCTGGATTTCGAGGATTTCCTGGTAAGCAACAACATGCTGCCTCTGGGTTCCCTGGTGTATCTGTTATTCTGTGTGACACGATATGGATGGGGATGGAAAAACTTCTTAAAAGAAGCCAACACCGGAGAGGGCATAAGCTTTCCCAAAAAGATAAAAGTGTATCTCACCTTTATTCTGCCGATTATTGTCCTTTACATTTTCGTACAGGGCTATATCAGCTTATTTAAGAGCTTATAAAAGAGAAGAACTGTGGCATTTTCATGCAACAGTTCTTTTTTTCTGAAATATTTCTTGAAATCAAGTCATATTATGGGTATACTTAATACAGTGACTAAAGATAATGAAAGATAAAGGAGCTTTAGAGCATGAAGAGAATATTACTGAAATTAAGCGGAGAAGCTTTGGCAGGACCAAAGAAAACAGGATTTGACGAAGCAACGGTTATGGAAGTGGCAAAACAGGTGAAGGTTCTTGTAGAGGAAGGAATTCAGGTAGGTATTGTAATCGGAGGAGGAAACTTCTGGAGAGGACGTACCAGTGAGAATATAGACCGGACAAAGGCAGACCAGATTGGAATGTTGGCTACTGTAATGAACTGTATTTATGTTTCAGAGATTTTCAGAGCAGCAGGAATGAATACCAGCGTTCTCACTCCTTTTGAGTGTGGTTCCTTTACCAAGCTGTTCTCTAAGGATAGGGCAGTGAAATATCTGGAAAGAGGTACTGTGGTATTTATGGCTGGAGGTACAGGTCATCCATATTTTTCAACCGATACAGCAACGGTGTTAAGAGCCATTGAAATTGAAGCAGAAACCATTTTCCTGGCAAAAGCTGTAGATGGTGTTTATGATAGTGATCCAAAGGTGAATCCAGAGGCAAAGAAATATGATGAAGTGAGCATCCAGGAAGTTATTGATCAGAAGCTGGCAGTCGTAGATATGACTGCATCTATTTTGTGCATGGAAAACAAAATGCCTATGTTGGTATTTGGATTAAACGAAGAAAATAGTATTGTGAATACTGCACACGGAAAGTTTACAGGCACAAAGGTGCTGGTATAAAACAGAAAAGTGAAGAAAGTAGAGGAAGAAATCATGGCAGATGAAAGATTAGAAGTATATGAAAGCAAAATGACAAAGACCTTAGAGGGACTGAGAAAAGAATATTTAACCATCCGTGCAGGCCGTGCAAATCCGCATATTCTGGATAAATTAACCGTAGACTATTACGGAACACAGACTCCGCTTCAGCAGGTGGCAAATATTACCGTACCGGAAGCCCGCATGATTCAGATTCAGCCTTGGGAAGCATCTTTAATTAAGGAAATTAGCAAGGCGATTCTTGCATCTGATTTGGGATTGAACCCAAATACAGATGGAAAAATTATTCGTCTGGTATTACCGGAACTAACAGAAGAGCGCAGAAAAGAGCTGGTAAAAGATGTGAAGAAAAAAGGAGAGGCTGCTAAAGTAGCTGTAAGAAATATCCGCAGAGATGCCAATGATGCTTTTAAGAAATTGTCAAAACAGGATGTTTCCGAGGACGAAATTAAAGAATTAGAAGAAAAAGTACAGAAGCTGACAGACAAATTTATAAAGGAAATTGAGAAGGCAGTGGAAGATAAATCAAAAGAAATTCTTACTGTATAATATACTGTAAAGAAAGGGAAGGGGCACGTACAGAATTTGGTATTGTGCCTCTTTTATGCGTAGGAGGAAAAAATGAAGATTCCAAATCATGTGGCCATTATTTTAGATGGCAATGGGCGTTGGGCAAAGTCCAAGGGGATGCCCAGGACTTATGGTCATATTAAAGGATGCGAAAACCTGGAAAAAATCTGTAGTATGGCAAAAGAGCTTGGAGTAAAATATCTGACAGTCTATGCTTTTTCTACAGAGAACTGGAAACGCTCCAGAGAAGAAGTAGATGGATTGATGAAACTGTTTCGTAATTATATGAAAAAATGTTTAAAGATTTCTGCAGAGAATAAAATGCGTGTGCGTGTGATTGGTGATCCAAGGGCTTTTGATGAAGATTTGCAGCAGAAAATCAAAGAACTTGAGGAATTCTCCAGCCAGTTTGATGAACTGCATTTTCAGATTGCATTAAACTATGGTAGCAGGGATGAAATACGTAGAGCAGTACAGGATATGGCCAGAGATGTGAAAAGTGGTGTATTGAATCCAGAAGAGATTACAGAAGAAAAGATTTCGGATTATCTTGATACCAAAGGACTTCCAGACCCAGATTTGTTGATTCGTACTAGTGGGGAAGAGAGACTCTCCAATTATCTTTTGTGGCAGCTTGCTTATACAGAGTTTTATTTTACAGATGTGCCTTGGCCAGATTTTGATAAAGAAGAATTTGTAAGAGCTATAGAAAAATATAATGGAAGAGATCGCAGGTTTGGGGGAGTAAAGGAGGAGTAACATGTTTAAAACAAGACTTTTAAGTGGGATTGTTCTTGTAATTATTGCTGTTGCATCCATTGCAGCAGGAGGTCCGGTATTATTCGGCGTATTGCTGGCTATTTCTCTCATAGGAGTTTATGAGCTGTATAAGGCCATGGGAGTACATCAAAAAGGATTTACTCCTTTGGAAATGGCAGGCTATATTGGAACGGTGCTTTATTATCTGACTCTATTGTGGATTCCATTGCATAGTTATTCTATGATGGCAGTTCTGTTTGCATTGGTACTGATTATGAGTGTTTATGTATTTTCTTATCCAAAATACCAAGCAGAACAGGTTATGGCGGCTTTATTTGGAGTTATCTATGTGGCTGTTATGCTTTCTTACATCTTTAAAACCAGGAACATGGAAGGCGGGGCATGGCTGGTGGGCCTTATTTTCTTAAGCTCTTGGGGCAGCGATACCTGTGCATATTGTGTAGGAATGCTCTTTGGCAAACATAAAATGGCGCCGGTTCTAAGTCCGAAAAAATCCGTGGAAGGCGGCGTTGGAGGTGTTTTAGGAGCAGCACTTTTAGGAGGGCTCTATGCCTTTGCTATTTCTGGAGTAAATCCGGCATCTGGACACACACCTCTTATGTATGGAATTATTTGTGCAGTAGGTGCATTAATTTCCATGATAGGAGATTTAGCTGCTTCTGCTATTAAAAGAAACAAAGAAATTAAGGATTATGGTACTTTGATTCCTGGGCATGGAGGGATTTTAGACCGATTTGACAGTGTGATTTTTACAGCACCGTTTATTTACTTTTTGGCAACGGTATTGATTTAAGGAGAAAGCTATGATAAAAATTGCAATTTTAGGTTCTACGGGTTCTATTGGAACCCAGACTCTGGATATTGTACGGAAAAATAAAGATTTAGAAGTGGTGGGAATTGCTGCCGGAAGCAATATTGCCATGCTTGAAGAACAGATTCGGGAATTTCATCCAAAGCTGGCTGCTGTGGGTGACGAAAAGAAAGCAGAAGAATTGAGTGTACGCGTTAAAGATACGAACTGTAAAGTAGTAGGAGGTATGGATGGACTTCTGGAGTTAGCTGCTATGGAAGAATCTCAGATTCTGGTGACCGCTATTGTGGGAATGATTGGTATTCGTCCTACCATTGAAGGGATAAAAGCAGGCAAGGATATTGCTCTGGCAAATAAAGAAACCCTGGTGACGGCAGGGCATTTGATTATGCCCCTTGCAAAAGAATATGGGGCGAAAATCCTGCCAGTAGACAGTGAACATAGCGCTATTTTTCAGGCATTAAATGGAGAAGAACATAAGAGTATTGATAAACTTCTTATTACGGCGTCTGGAGGTCCTTTTAGGGGAAGAAAGACAAAGGATTTGGAACACATACAAGTGGAAGATGCTTTGAAGCATCCAAACTGGGCTATGGGACAAAAAATTACCATTGATTCTGCGACCTTGGTAAATAAAGGGTTGGAAGTCATGGAAGCAAAATGGCTTTTCGGCGTGGATTTGAATCAGATTCAGGTGGTAGTGCAGCCTCAAAGTGTGATTCATTCTATGGTGCAGTTTACAGATGGAAGCATTATTGCTCAGCTTGGTACGCCGGATATGCGTCTGCCCATTCAGTATGCTCTTTATGGGGGAACCAGAAAATATCTGGATGGAGAAAGACTGGATTTTGCAAAATTAGGTTCTATTACCTTTGAAAATCCAGATATGGAAACCTTTAAGGGATTACCACTGGCTATGGAGGCTGCCAAGGTGGGCGGTTCCATGCCTACAGTATTTAATGCAGCAAACGAAAAAGCAGTAGCCCTTTTTCTCCAGAGAAAAATTCGTTTCCTGGATATTTATACAATTATTGAAGATGCTATGGAAAGACATGAGGTAGTTTCCAATCCTACCGTGGAAGAAATTTTAAGGATTGAGCAAGAAATATACGAGAGGATTGAAAGTAGGTGGTAAATTGAAAATTATAATTGCACTACTGGTATTTTCTGTAATTATATTGTTTCATGAGCTGGGGCATTTCCTTCTGGCAAAACGAAATAATATTGCAGTGACAGAGTTTTCCCTGGGAATGGGACCCAGACTTCTCTCTACAGAAAAGGGTGGCACCAGATATTCCTTAAAACTTTTTCCCATTGGTGGTTCCTGTATGATGGTAGGGGAAGATGATGATGACAACACAGAAGGTTCTTTTAACAATGCGTCTGTCTGGGCCAGAATATCTGTAGTTGCAGCAGGGCCTATTTTTAACTTTATTTTAGCCTTTGTGTTTGCCATGATTATTACCAGTGTGGTTGGGTATGACCCGGCCAAAGTTTTGCAGGTGACAGAAGGCTCTCCGGCAGCAGAAGCAGGGCTTCAAGAAGGAGATGTGATTACAGAATTTCAGGGCAGACATATTTCTATTGGGCGCGACCTGGATTCCTATATGAACCTCCATGGCCTGCAGGATGAGGAGATTTCCCTGACATATAAACGAGATGGAAAAAAATATGATATTACCTATACAGCAGACAGTGAAAAAAGTTATATGTTAGGTTTTTATTATATGACAGAGGGAGAACCTCAGATAACCCAGGTAATGATTGGAAGCGCTATGGCAGAAGCCGGGGTGATGCCGGGGGATATTATCCGGGAAATTAACGGCGTGGCTGTGGCAGATGCCAAAGAACTTCAGGAGTATCTTTCCGGGCATCCTCTGGATGGTTCGGAAGTCACACTTGGTATGGAGCGGGATGGAAAAGTTGAGACCATTGTGGCAACTCCGCAAATGACGAAAACCGTGGATTCTGGATTTGTTTACAATATTTACAGGGAAAAGACGAATTTTCTAGGTGTGATGAAATACAGCGCTGTGGAAGTACGGTATTGGATTTCCAGCACCATAGAAAGTTTGATAATGTTTGTAAAAGGACAGTTTTCTGTGAATGATTTATCCGGACCAGTGGGTATCATAGACGTTATTGGGGATTCTTATGAAGAGGCGAAAGAAGAAGGAGCAGTCATGGTGTGGATGCAAATGTTATACTGGGCGATTCTATTGTCTGCCAACCTGGGCGTTATGAATCTTCTGCCGATTCCTGCTTTGGATGGAGGAAGATTAGTATTTCTTCTCATTGAAGCAGTGAGAAAGAAGCGCTTAAATCCCAATGTGGAAGGTATGATACATTTTGCAGGATTTATGTTATTAATGCTTTTAATGGTGTTTGTTATGTTTAATGATTTTAGGAGATTATAAAAAGAAAAGAACATTTCATCAGAAAAAATCAGAGATTTCCTTGATTGATTCTTTGAAATGTTCTTTTTTTGTTTAGGAATAGGTTTTGATGATTTCCTCTGCCACAATTCGTTTAGATACGCAACGGTCCATGGCTTGCTTTTCTATGTAACGGTGAGCATCCGGCTCACTCATCTTCAGTTCACTGATCAGAAGCCATTTCGCTCTGTTTACTAGACGTATTTCTGCCATCTTTTCATCAACAGATAAAGATTTTTTCTCAAATTGCCGCAGCCGTTCTCTGGCACTTTCCATCCATCCAAGTGACTGAAGTAACGTAGGCTTTGAAGTAGGCTTTGGCAGGGTAAATACGCCATAATCCACCACTTTATCATGAATCTCGTTATGCAGTTCCCGCTTCACCAGCAGAAGAACCGCACAAGATTTTCCAGTACAGGTGTCCATAGCCAGACGTATGCCACTTTCATCTGTGAGGGGAGAATTGATGATGACAAAATCAAAGGTATTCTCCGTCAGGATTCTTTTTGCAGCACTGACACTGGAAACTTTGTGAACCAGTTTATATCTGGAAGGCGGAAGAAAACCGGTAAAGGCAGAGGTAAAGCTATCGTTTGAGGATACAAGTAAAACACTGTAAATGCGTTCTTTTAAACTCATTTTGTTCCCCCTCCTTTTTGATTTTTCTTACGCTTACCGGCTGCAGTAAAGTTCTGTAATGGCTTTAGGAATACATTTTTTGATAAAACTGCTGTTTTTTGCTTCCTGGCAGGCAGCAGGAAGATTTCCGGGAAGCTGGCGGAAATTTGCAAGAACTTCAATAGGTGCCTTAAAAAGGTTCAGATCCGCAGGCGCTGGAAGCTCCAGATTCTCTTTGATTCCATACATGCTGGCATAGATTAACAAGGCAAATGCAAGATAAGAGTTTGCAGCAGGGTCAGGAGAACGCAGCTCTGCCCGGCGGTATTCTCCCAGTGCTGCAGGAACACGGACAAGCTGGGAGCGGTTTTCGCTGGACCAGGAGATATAGCGTGGTGCCTTATCCTGGCCAAAACGTTCATAGGAATTTTCAAGAGGATTCAGAAAAAGAGTCATTTCCGAAGCTTTATCCAGAATCCCGGCAATCATAGAGTTCATACAATCCTGGTCATAAGCAGATTTCACAGATATATTGATGTGAAATCCATTTCCGGGCTGATGGTGCAGCGGTTTAGGACTAAAATCAGCATAAAGGCCGTTTCGTAAAGCAATTGCTTTTACCACGGTCTGAAAGGTCATTGCATTGTCAGCCGCTGTCAGAGGATCTGAGTAGCGGAAATCAATCTCATTCTGCCCAGGTCCCTGTTCATGGTGAGAGCTTTCCGGCCGGATTCCCATTTGCTCCAGGGTCAGACAGATTTCTCTTCGGATGTTTTCTCCCTTGTCTTCCGGTGCAATGTCCATATACCCGGCATGATCATATGGAATCTTGGTAGGTTCACCATGGTCATCCAGCTGGAAGAGATAAAACTCCTGTTCTGTGCCAAAGAAGAACTGAAGACCTTCTTTGGAAGCTTCTTCAATGGCCTGCTTCAGAATCATACGGGAATCATATTCAAAAGGAGTACCATTTGGGTAGGTAATGTTACAGAACATCCGCACCACACTGCCTTCTTCTGGTCTCCAGGGCAACGGCATGAGGGTGTCCGGTTCTGGGTGGAGAAACAGATCCGAGTGGGTTTCATCACCAAATCCGTCAATCGCAGATGCATCAATGGCAATGCCATAAGTGAAGGCTTTTGGAAGCTCATCGGGCATAATGGATATATTTTTCTGTTTTCCAAATACGTCACAGAAGGCCAGACGGATAAACTTCACATCCTCTTCTTGGACATACTGAATAATTTCTTGCTGGGAATATTTCATAGCGTAACCTCTTTCTTGTTAATTTGCTACATACATCTGTTTATATGGATTTTTGCTGTCTGGTGTGACCAGGGTAAAAGGAGAGGAGAGTATGGTTTCCAGGTCATAGTGGAAGTCCTCACAATACTCCTTTAAATCCTCCATGATTTCCTGCAAGTCTTCACAGGTGGCAATGGCTGCGGTAACTTGTGCAGGAAATTTCAGGTTTCTGAAATCTCCCCGGAGAAATAATTTTCCGCCATGCATACCTGTGCAGGGGAAATTTCCAACAATAGGGCGGCCAGATGCGTTCAGTCCAAGCACTACCAGAATCCCTCCGGCCTGGTATTCGCCTAGAAAGCTTCCGGCACATCCGCCAATGATCATAACAGGAATTTTGTCTTTGTAAGCTTTCATATGAATCCCTGCCCGGTAGCCTGCATGGTCACGGACATAGATTTTACCGCCTCTCATAGCATATCCGGCTGCATCTCCGATACTGCCATGAATCAGGATTTTTCCCGCATTCATGGTATCACCTACTGCATCCTGTGCATTGGCATTTACGGTAATATTAGCATTGTTTAAGTAAGCACCAAGGGCATTGCCGGAAATCCCCTGGATGGTAATATCCCGGTCAGACATGCCAGCTCCAATGAAGCGCTGGCCACAGCAGTTTTGGATCACATAGTTGTGATCCGATTGCCGCAGGGCTTCATTTAAGGTTTTATAATCTAAAGCAGTAGCATTAATTACTTTCATAGTATAACACATCTCCTTGATAAAATGATACAATAATTTATTCCCCGGCATGGGAAATTCCCAAAATTTCCAGTTCTTTTTCATTTAAACCGATACCACGGAGCATCAGACGGTTGCCACGGAGAGCTTCAATGGAATTAATTCCCATTCCCCCCATAAGTTCTTTGATTTCGTGCTTCCAGGCGGTCATTAAATTTATGAGACGCTGACTTCCAGTTTCCGGGTCCAGCCTCTTTACAAGCTCCGGACGCTGCGTAGCGATTCCCCAGTTGCATTTGCCGCTTTGGCAGGTGCGGCATAGATGACAGCCCAGAGCCAAAAGAGCTGCTGTTGCCACATAACAGGCATCAGCTCCCAGGGCAATGGCTTTTACTACATCGGAAGCGCTGCGGATACTGCCTCCTACCACAAGGGAAACCTGATTTCGGATGCCTTCATCCCTAAGTCTCTGGTCTACAGCAGCCAGAGCCAGTTCCACAGGAATTCCAACATTGTCACGGATTCTGGTAGGTGCTGCTCCGGTACCGCCCCGGAAACCGTCAATGGCAATGATATCTGCACCGCTTCTGGCAATTCCGCTGGCAATGGCTGCAATATTGTGGACAGCAGCTACTTTTACAATAATCGGCTTTTTATATTCCGTGGCTTCTTTCAGTGAATAAACCAGCTGGCGTAAATCTTCAATAGAATAAATATCGTGATGAGGAGCAGGAGAGATGGCATCAGAGCCTTCTGGAATCATTCGGGTGCGTGATACGTCTCCCACAATTTTAGCTCCGGGAAGATGTCCGCCAATACCCGGTTTCGCTCCCTGTCCCATTTTGATTTCAATGCCGGCACCTGCCTTTAAATATTCCTCATGGACACCAAAGCGTCCGGATGCTACCTGGACAATGGTGTTTTCTCCATAACAGTAAAAATCCTCGTGGAGTCCCCCTTCTCCGGTATTATAAAGGATTCCAAGCTCTGTTGCGGCAAGAGCCAGAGATTTGTGTGCATTATAGCTGATGGAGCCATAACTCATGGCAGAGAACATGACAGGCATAGACAGTTCCAGCTGGGGAGGCAGTGCACAGTCTAAAGTCCCGTCAGCAAGCCGGTGTACCTGCTCTGGTTTTTTCCCAAGATAAACTCTGGTTTCCATAGGTTCCCGTAAGGGGTCAATAGGAGGGTTGGTCACCTGGGAAGCATTAATCAAAATGCGGTCCCAGTAAACAGGGAGAGGGTTGGGATTCCCCATGGAGGAGAGGAGAACACCGCCGCTGCTGGCCTGTTTGTAGATTTCCTTCATAGTGCTTTCTGACCAGTTGGCATTTTCACGGAAAGAACAGTCGCTTTTGGTGATTTTTAAGGCTTTGGTGGGGCAGAAGGAAACACACCGATGACAGTTGACACATTTACTTTCGTCACATTCCATCCGTTTTGTTTCGCTATTATAGGAATGTACGCCATTGGCACATTGCTGCACGCAGACCCTGCAGGAAATACAGCGGTTTTCATTCCGGATTACTTCAAATTCAGGGTAGATAAATTCAATGCTCATACGAAAACTCCTTCCTTTACGGTTACAATAACAGGCTCACCGCCAGCAGGTGCCCAGATATTTTCAGCCTCTGGTTCCATGGCACGGATGGCAGTTTCTTCACTGGCAATATAAATCATATCCTTTTTTTCACCTACCACCATGGAACGGAGTTTCAGGCGGTCATTGAGTGCCATGAGACCTCCGTTAAATCCAAACACAATGGAAAAAGGTCCGGTAATCAGGAGGCTTGGAAACATGGTTCTTAAATACGTGTGTTTTTTCTGGTCTTCCAAATCTGTTTTTGATGCAATGGTACTCCAGAACGGGGCAGCAATGACACTGGCGGCTTCTCCAAGGGTCAGACCCTGTCTGCGCAGCAGATAGTCAAGAATATACGTAATGACTTCTGTATCCGTCTGAAGGGTGCATTGATACCCGAACATTTCCATGAACCGGCGGTTGGCATCATAGGAAGAGATTTCTCCGTTATGTACAACAGAATAGTCCAGAAGAGTAAAGGGGTGTGCGCCGCCCCACCAGCCAGGGGTGTTGGTAGGATAACGTCCATGGGCAGTCCAGGAATATCCATGGTATTCATCTAATTTATAAAAAACACCAATATCTTCCGGATAACCCACCGCCTTAAAGGTACCCATATTTTTTCCGCTGGAAAAGACATAGGCTCCAGGCATCTGGGTATTGATTTTCATTACGGTACGTACCACATATTCCTTTTCATCCAGCTGCATGGATGTGAGAAGGGACTTTAAGGGAGCCACAAAATATCTCCAGATAATAGGCTCATCTGTGATTTCCGGTATTTTCCGGGTGGGAATAATTTCCGACTGCACGATTTCAAACCGTTCTTTTAAAAAGGCCTCACATTCTTTTCTGGTAGTCCTGCTGTCAAAAAACATATGAAAGGCATAAAAATCCCTATATTCCGGATAAATCCCGTAAGCGGCAAAACCGCCTCCCAAACCATTGGAACGGTCATGCATGGGTTTCATGGCATTGGTAATGGCTTCCCCGGATATTCGGTTTCCTTCTCTGGAAATCATGGCTGCAATAGCACATCCGGAAGGAATGCGTACTTGACCTTCTAGTTTCATTTTCCTTTACCTTCCTTTCTTTTTTCAATATAAAAACAAAGGCGTCCATTTTAAAAGCAGAAACTATCTGCTTTCGAAATGAACGCCTTTGCTCATATGCATATTTATACAACGATTTAAAATGTTTGTCAATTACAATTTATTGCATCCTTCATAGATTTCACATAAGCTCCGATATGGGAAGGAGCTTTTTTCCCATATTGGGCAAGAAGCTTGATGATGGCAGAACCTACAATGACACCGTCTGAGAAGGCAGACATCTGCCTGGCCTGCTCTGGTGTAGAGATTCCAAATCCTACTGCACAGGGAATCTTTGTATTTTTTCGCACTTCTTTCAGAATGGGGGTTAAATCTGTTTTGATTTCTTTTCTGGTTCCCGTAACACCAAGGCTGGAAACAATGTAGAGAAAGCCCTGGGCTTCTTTGGCAATCATGGCGATACGCTCTTTGGAAGTGGGGGCAATCAGTGAAATCAGATCAATGCCATATTCCCGGCAGGTAGGAAGAAACTCTTCTTTTTCTTCAAAGGGAAGATCCGGAAGAATCAGGCCATCCATCCCAACCGCAGCACATTCCTGCAAGAAACGCTGTGTGCCATAAGAAAAAACTACATTGGCATAAGTCATAAAAACTAAAGGAATGTGTACTTTTTTTCTGAGTTCTTTTACAAAGGCAAAGATTTTATCTGTAGTGATACCACCTTGCAAGGCTCTGAGATTGGCACTTTGGATCACAGGTCCTTCGGCAGTGGGGTCGGAAAATGGAATACCAAGCTCAATGAGATCTGCTCCGTTTTCCTGGGCAGCAAGGACAGCGGCAGCAGTGGTTTCCAGATCCGGATCGCCGCAGGTGATAAACGCAATAAAAGCGTTTCCCTTTTGAAAGGCGTGTTTGATATTACTCATGAAGATCCTCCCCTCTATAGCGTGCAATGGCAGCACAGTCTTTATCTCCCCGTCCGGAGATTGTGATTACAAGTATCTGATCCTTTTTCATAGTGGGTGCAAGCTTGATAGCATGTGCCACAGCGTGTGCAGATTCAATAGCCGGAATAATACCTTCTGTCTTAGCCAGATACTCAAAGGCACATACAGCTTCTTCGTCTGTAACCGGCACATACTGAGCACGGCCAATATCATAAAGATGAGCATGCTCAGGCCCGATGCCGGGGTAATCAAGTCCCGCAGAAATAGAATATACAGGAGCAATCTGTCCATACCCGTCCTGGCAGAAATAAGACTTCATGCCATGGAAAATACCAAGTTTTCCAGTTGCAATGGTGGCTGCTGTTTCCCTGGTATGAACGCCCCGTCCTGCGGCTTCACAGCCAATCAGAGAAACTTCCCTGTCTTCTATAAAATGATAGAAGCTTCCTATGGCATTGGAACCGCCTCCTACACAGGCAAGCACAGCATCCGGAAGTTTTCCCTCTTTTTCTAAAATCTGCTCCTTGATTTCTTTGGAAATTACAGCCTGAAAATCACGCACAATGGTAGGAAAAGGATGCGGTCCCATGACAGAGCCAAGACAATAATGGGTATCAGAAATCCGGGAAGTCCATTCCCGCATGGCCTCTGAAACAGCATCCTTTAAGGTGGCAGTACCACTTTTTACCGGAACGACTTCAGCACCTAACAGCTTCATGCGGTAAACATTTAAAGCCTGTCTTATGGTATCTTCCTCTCCCATAAATACTTTACATTCCATACCGAACAGGGCAGCAGCAGTGGCAGTTGCAACTCCGTGCTGGCCGGCACCAGTCTCAGCAATCAGCCTCGTCTTTCCCATTTTCTTAGCCAGCAGTGCCTGCCCCAGTACGTTATTGATCTTATGTGCTCCTGTGTGATTCAAATCTTCCCGCTTCAGGTAAATCTTAGCACCTCCCAGATCACGGGTCATCTTTTCCGCATAATAAAGCCGGGAAGGTCTTCCTGCATAATCTTGAAATAACTGGGTTAACTCCCGGTTAAAGGCAGGATCCTGTTTATAAAAGTCATAGGCTTCTTCCAGCTCAATCACAGCATTCATCAAGGTTTCGGGAATATACTGTCCTCCATGAATGCCGAAGCGTCCTTTGGGATTTGTCATAGCTTTTCTCCTCTCTTTCTTGCTGCTGCCATAAAAGCAGCTATTTTTTCTTTGTCTTTTTTTCCATTGGTTTCAATGCCTGAGCTTACGTCCACCCCATAAGGGTGAACCTGGCAGATAGCGTCTGCCACATTTTGGGCATCCAGCCCTCCTGCCAGGAAAAAATCCTGGCGGATGTTCTTTAATAGGTTCCAGTCAAAGGTCTGGCCTGTGCCTGCCCCGGAATCCAGAAGCAGGAAGTCTGCTGTGCTGTCTGCTGTTTTATACAAGTCCTTTTCGGAACGAATCTGAATAGCCTGTATCAAAGGTTTACTGGTAAGTCCCCGGAGGGTATGAAGATATTGGGAACTCTCCTGTCCATGGAGCTGTGCAGCATCAATGACGCCTTCTTCAAGAAGCTCTGCAATGACTTCAGGAGCTTCGTTCACAAAGACACCTACGCTCAGAATCCCCGGCAGCAGTTGTTCCTTTAATCTTCTGGCGTTTTCGGGAGAAACACACCGCACACTTTTTTTATAAAATACAAAGCCAATATAATCTGGTTTCCACTGGTTTACAGCCATAATGTCCTCAGGTCTGGAAATTCCGCAAAGCTTGATTTTTGTCATAGGCTGCCTCGCAGTTCTAAGAGCAGTGCTTTTTTATCTTTGGCTTTCATGAATGCTTCCCCGATCAAAAGGGCATCTGCACCGGTTTCCCGGATTGCTGCTACATCTCCTGCATTTTGAATACCGCTTTCCGAAACAAAGAGAATGTCCCTGGGCACCATTTGTCTCAGACTCCGGCTGTTCTCTGTATTTACCGAAAAATCCTTTAAATTCCGGTTATTAACGCCCACAATAGTAGCTCCGGCACAGAGGGCTTTTTCCACCTCTTCTTCATTATGTGCCTCTGTCAGGGCAGAAAGCCCCAACTCTCTGGAAATCTCCAGGTATTCTTTTATCTGCTCCTGAGAGAGGAGAGAACAGATCAGAAGAATGGCAGATGCCCCCAGAACCTTTGCCTGGTAAATCATATATTCATCTACAAGAAAGTCCTTTCTGAGACATGGCACAGATACCTGTTCTGCAATTCCTCTTAGATATTCATCACTTCCCAGAAACCATCTTGGTTCTGTCAGGACGGAAATGGCATCTGCCCCGGCTGCTTCATAATCTTTTGTAATCTGAAGGTAGGGAAAATCTGGTGCGATCACTCCCTTAGAAGGAGATGCTTTTTTACATTCGCAGATAAAGGAGAGACCAGGTTTTCTCAGTGCTGCCTCAAAGGGAAAGGTTCCTTTTGGAAGGGATAGGGCTGTTTGGCGAAGTTCAGACAGGGAGAGGCTTTTTTTTGCCTGTTCGGTACGCTCCCTTGCATGAGCAGCTAACTGCTCTAAGATGTTCATACCATCACCTCCTGATTGCTGATTTGAATCAGCTTTTCCAGTACTGCAAGAGCCTTCTTGGAATCAATCAGTTCCCCGGCAAGAGCAATTCCATCCTTTAAGGTTTCAGCTTTTCCTCCGATATACAGTGCAGCCCCTGCATTCATTAACACCGCATTTCTTTTTGGGCCTTTTTCACCCTTTAGAAGAGCCAGGGTAATGTCTGCATTTTCTTTTGGGGTTCCTCCCTTTAGATCCTCCCGGGTGCACCGTTGAAAGCCGAAATCCTCCGGAGCGATTACAGAAGTCTTAAACCAGCCGTCACGGATTTCACAGATTGTAGTAGGAGCACTCAGGGAAATTTCATCCAGTTTATCCTGTCCGTACACCACCATGCCGCGTTTCACACCAAGATTAATCAGAACCTGGGCAAGAGGTTCCACAAGATATTCGTCATACACGCCAAGAAGCTGCATGGATGGTGTTCCCGGGTTAGTCAGGGGACCAAGAATATTAAATACAGTACGGAAGCCCAGTTCTTTGCGGATGGCTCCCACATATTTCATGGAAGTATGATAGTCCTGTGCAAAGAAGAAACACATTCCTGCTTTTTTCAGAAGCTCAACACATTTTTCTGGTGTCTGGTGGATATTTACCCCCAGAGCTTCCAGGCAGTCTGCTGTACCGCACTGGGAGGAGGCTGCCCTGTTTCCGTGCTTGGCTACCTTCATTCCTCCTGCCGCTGCCACAAGTGCAGAGGTTGTGGAGATATTAAAGCTGTGTGCATTGTCGCCTCCAGTACCTACGATTTCGAAAAGTTCCATACCGGTATCGACTTTTATGGCGTGGGCTCTCATGGAGGAAGCACACCCTGCGATTTCATCGGTGGTTTCTGCCCTGGCACTTTTGGTAGACAGTGCAGCAAGAAATGCAGCGTTTTGTGTAGGCGTTGTCTTTCCGCTCATGATTTCATTCATCACCTCATAAGCCTCATCATAGGTCAGGTCTTCTTTGTCTACAATTTTTACAATGGCTTCTTTAATCATGGTTCATATCTCCTTTATAAAATTTTTGATCATGGTTTTTCCTTCTGGAGTCATGACAGATTCCGGATGGAACTGTACGCCGAAAATGGGATATTCCTGATGCTGCACACCCATAATTTCCCCATCTGAGGTAAGAGCAGTTACTTTCAGGGAATCCGGAAGTGTATGGGGTGCGGCAGCGAGAGAGTGGTACCTTCCTACAAGACTTTTGCTTTTGCAACCATGAAACAGCGGACAGGTTAAATCCAGGCTGATTTCAGACTGCTTTCCGTGCATCAGCTGTCCGGCATAGACAATGGAAGCCCCAAAAGCAGAGCAAATGGCCTGATGTCCCAGACACACGCCGAGTATGGGGATGTCTTTTCCCAGGGTCTTTACCACATCAATAATGTTTCCCGCATCCTCCGGTCTGCCGGGACCGGGAGAAAGTACGATTTTATTAGGTTGCTTTTCCTGGATTTCTTCCAGCGTCATTTCATCATTTAGAACTACCAGAATATCGGGATTCCATTCTCCGAGAAACTGATAAAGATTAAAAGAGAAGCTGTCATAATTATCAATTAATAAGATCATAAGTCCTCCTCCTGTGCCAGTTCCAGTGCATGCAGGGAAGCCCTGGCTTTATTCAGGCACTCTTCATATTCTTTTTCCGGTACGGAATCTGCTACGATTCCAGCTCCGCTTCGTACATACACTTGTCCGTCTTTTTTATAGGCAATACGTATGGCAATGCAGGTATCCATATTGCCGGTGAAATCTATATAGCCGATGGCACCTCCATAAATTCCCCGTTTGTTGTTTTCCAGCTGACGGATAAGCTGGCAGGCTCTGATTTTCGGTGCTCCGGACAGGGTTCCTGCTGGCAGGACTGCTTCAATGGCATCCAGGGCATCTTTTCCTTCACAAATTTCACTGCGGATGGTGGAACCGATGTGCATTACATGAGAGAAACGCTGGATGGCATGGAATTCTTCTACCTGAACGGATCCAATCTTACTGATTTTTCCTAGATCATTTCTTCCCAAATCTACCAGCATATTGTGCTCAGCCAATTCCTTCTCATCTGCCAGCAGCTCCTGCTCCAGCAGTTTATCCTGTTTTTCTGTATTGCCCCTTGGTCGGGTTCCGGCAAGAGGAAATGTATGGAGAATACCGTTTTCCAGTTTTACCAAAGTCTCAGGGGAAGCACCCGCTGCTTCTACATCAGTTCCTGAAAAATAAAACATATAGGGAGAAGGATTCATAGTGCGCAGAAGCCGGTAAGTATTGAGCAGGCTTCCTTGAAAGGGAACATGGAAATAATTAGAAAGAACAATCTGAAAAATATCCCCTTCCTGAATGTATTGTTTTGCCTTCTCCACCATGGAACAAAACTGCTCCTTGTTAAAGAAAGAAACCGGCTTATCCAGCATTTTTCCGCCTGGTTCTTTTTTCTTTTTCCTGTCCGCAAAAGCCGGATAAGCTGTTCCAGTTCCAGTACAGCTTTGTGATATCCTGACTCCGGATCTTTTAATTCCATGTTTACTATGAGAATGAGCTTTTGGCGTACATGGTCAAAAGCAATGACTTTATCAAAAAGCATCAGATCCAAATCCTGAAAAGCCTGCTCATCCTCCGGATACCCGGGTACAGAAGGTTCTGTGTATCCGAAATAATCATAAGAAAAATATCCAACCAGCCCCCCGGTAAAAGGTGGAAGATGAGAAAATCCCGGACTTTTCCGTTCAGCCATAATCTGACGGATGTAATTGGAAGGATGACTGGTTTTTAGTTTCAAATCTCCGATTTTCATGTTCCCGTTCCTGCAGGTGATTTCCAGCTTGGGGTCATATCCCAGAAAACTGTAGCGGCCCCATTGCCCTTGCGGAACAGCGGATTCCAGTAAATAACAATGGGTAGAAACCTGTTTCAGTATTTTCATGGTCTCTAGAGGAGTGGTAAAGTCGGACAGGATCTCGCAGCTTACAGGAAGTATCTGATACAGTCCTTTTGCTGCTATGTTCTGTACTTCTTTCAGTGTTGGTGTAATGTTCATAAGCTTGTCCTCCTAATAAAAAAAGTCCCTGACAGAATCATAGAATCTGTCAAGGACGAATTTGAAAATCCGCGGTGCCACCTTGCTTCACAGGCAATACCTGTACTCTTAGCGGGATACCAGCATATCCCCGGCAACTGACGTATGCCTACACGTTACAGAATACTGGGTATAAGAAAATCTTATACTTTTGACTGTACCCTCAGCAGTCCATTTGACAACTTGTTTCTCACCCGCTCTCAGCATCCGGGTTCTCTGTACAGGCATCATTGCCGTTATCTCTGCTTCATCGGTTTATTGTATGAAATTATTTTGGATTATAGCACCGAGAAAAAACCTTGTCAATAAAAAAATAAAGAAAATTTTGTACTTACAAAAAAACAAAAAAGCCATTGACAAAGAGGTTTGTACGGTGTTATCATGCAACACGTAAAGGCAAGGGCGTCTTTGAGAACATAATCTCAGAGACGCTTTTTCTATTGTAACAATCGAATAGCTTAAAGAAGGCAAGGGCGTCTTTCATGTGGAAAACAGGAAAGGCATCCTTGCCTTTTTTAATACGAAAGGAGTGTCATTTATGAAAAGAAAGAATGTTTCAAAATACTTTGGCTGTATGGTTTTTGATGACAGAGTCATGAAAGCAAGCCTATCTGCAAAAGTGTACCAGTCTTTGAGAAAAACCATAGATGAAGGTGTAAAGCTGGACAGCAGCGTGGCAGATGCAGTGGCAGAGGCCATGAAGGAATGGGCGGTATCAAAAGGTGCAACTCATTATACCCACTGGTTTCAGCCTCTTACCGGAATCACAGCGGAAAAACATGACAGCTTCATATCTCCTTCTCCAAACGGAGGCGTTATCATGGAGTTTTCCGGAAAAGAGCTGATTAAGGGAGAACCAGATGCCTCTTCTTTTCCTTCCGGTGGTTTAAGAGCGACCTTTGAGGCAAGAGGATATACTGCATGGGATCCTACCTCTTATGCATTTATTAAGGGAAAAACCTTATGTATTCCAACTGCTTTTTGTTCCTATGGAGGAGAAGCCCTGGATAAGAAAACACCACTGCTTCGTTCCATGAAGGCTCTGAATAAACAGGCACTTCGGATTCTCCGTCTCTTTGGTAATGACAAGGTAAACTATGTTACTACCTCTGTAGGGTCGGAGCAGGAATACTTCCTCATTACAAAAGAAATGTATGACCAGAGAAAAGACCTCCAATTTACAGGACGTACTTTGTTTGGTGCAAGACCTCCAAAAGGCCAGGAAATGGATGATCATTATTTCGGTGTGATTAAACCAAGGGTGGAAGCTTATATGTCTGACTTAAATGAGGAACTCTGGAAGCTTGGTATTCTTGCAAAGACGCAACACAACGAAGTGGCTCCGGCACAGCATGAACTGGCTCCTATCTATACAACCACCAACATTGCTACGGATCATAACCAGCTTACTATGGAAATCATGCAAAAAGTAGCTGCAAAACATGGGCTTGTCTGCCTGCTCCACGAAAAACCTTTTGCAGGAGTCAATGGAAGTGGAAAACACAATAACTGGTCTATTTCCACAGATACAGGTATAAATCTGCTGGCACCGGGAGAAACACCTTATGAAAACGCTCAGTTTTTACTCTTCCTGTGTGCAGTGATCAAGGCTGTAGATGACTATCAAGATCTTTTAAGACTGTCTGTAGCAACTGCCGGAAACGACCACCGTCTTGGAGCAAACGAGGCACCGCCTGCTGTGGTATCCATGTTCCTTGGAGATGAGTTAAACGGTGTCTTAGAGGCCATTGAAAAAGACATTCCTTATGAAGGTGCAGAGAAAACACAAATGAAGCTTGGAGTGGATGTCCTTCCGAAATTTAACAGGGATACCACAGACAGAAACCGTACTTCACCTTTTGCCTTCACGGGAAATAAATTTGAATTCCGTATGCTTGGTTCCTCCAATAGCATTGCATGTGCCAATATGATGCTCAACAGTGCAGTGGCAGAAAGCCTGAAAATCTATGCGGACAGGCTGGAACAGGCGGAAAACTTTGAAGAAGCTCTGCATGCTATGATCCGGAAAACCATCAAAGATCATAAGCGGATTATATTCAACGGAAATGGTTATGATGATGCGTGGATAAAAGAAGCCACAGAGGTAAGAGGGCTTTTGAATTATCCGTCTACACCGGACTGTATGCCTCATTTGTTAGATGAGAAGAATGTCCAAATGCTGACTTCACATAAAGTATTCTCTAAGACAGAGTTGGAGTCAAGATGTGAGATTATGCTGGAAAACTACTGTAAGACCATTGTAATAGAAGCAAATACCATGGTAGATATGGCAAAGAGAGAAATCATTCCGGCAGTAGAAGCCTACACCATGGAACTGGCCAGAACAGCTTCTGCGAAAAAAAGCGTGGATGAGACATTGGCATGCAGGTATGAAAGCAGCCTGATCAAGAAGCTTTCTACTCTTACAGATCAGATGGCAATTAGAACCGATGCACTGGAGGCTGCACTGGTAGAGATTCAGAATGCAGAAGATATTGTGTCACAGTCTTACGAAATCAGGGATAAGGTATTGACAAGAATGCAGGAATTAAGAGTTGCCTGTGATGAAGCAGAAACCGTTACAGCAAAGAAATACTGGCCTTTCCCAACCTACGGAGATTTGTTGTTCAGTGTAAAATAAAAGAAAATACAGGGAACTGTTTACAGCGAGTATGGGAGAGTGAGAGCCATGCAGCAGTTCCTGAAAAATGGAGGTAACATGTATGTGTTCAATTATGGGATATTGTGGCCATGGACCTGATTTTGATAAATTTAAACAATGTTTCGACCAAACCATTTCCAGGGGACCGGATGACAGCCGGATAGTTGATACAGGAAATGGTCTTCTTGGGTTTCACAGACTGGCGATTATGGGACTGGCCCCATCCGGGATGCAGCCTTTCCAGATGGGCAGCAGCTATGTGGTCTGCAATGGAGAAATCTATGGATTTGAGAAAATAAGAGAAGAATTATCCTGCCGTTATACCTTTGTAAGTGATTCGGACTGTGAAATCCTTTTGCCACTGTATAAAGAATACGGTACAGATATGTTTGCCATGCTGGATGCAGAATTTGCTCTCATTCTCTACGATGGGGAAAAGGAGGAATATATTGCTGCCAGAGATCCCATTGGAATACGTCCTCTATATTACGGATATGACGAAAAAGGTGTGATTCTGTTTGCCAGCGAAGCTAAAAATCTGGTGGGGATAACAGACAAAATCATGCCCTTTCCGCCTGGATACTATTACAGAAATGGCACTTTTACCTGTTACTGCGATATTGCCAAAACAGAAGCGGTATGCCCGGATGATATGGAAACTGTCTGCCAAAAGATTCATGATCTGCTCACAGCGGGAGTAAAAAAACGTCTTGTAGCAGATGCTAAGGTAGGCTTTCTCCTCTCCGGTGGACTGGATTCTTCTCTTGTCTGTGCTATTGCCGCAAAAGAAAGCCGTGAACCCATCCGTACCTTTGCTATTGGTATGAGTGAAGATGCCATTGATTTAAAATATGCCAAACAGGTAGCAGAGTATATTGGAAGTGAGCACACAGAGGTTTATATGACACCAAAGGAAATCATTGACACTTTGGAAGATGTGATTCAGATTCTGGGAACTTATGATATCACTACCATCCGTGCATCCATGGGTATGTATCTGGTTTGCAAGGCGATTCATGAGCAGACAGATATCCGTGTACTGCTTACCGGAGAAATTTCTGATGAATTATTTGGTTATAAATATACGGATTTTGCACCTGATCCAAAGGCATTCCAGGAAGAATCGGTGAAGAGGATTCGGGAGCTTCATATGTATGATGTACTAAGAGCAGACCGCTGTATTTCCGTCAATTCCCTGGAAGCGAGAGTTCCTTTCGGCGATTTGGATTTTGTAACTTATGTGATGGCTGTAAATCCGGAATTGAAAATGAATCACTATGGAAAAGGAAAATATCTCCTCCGCCATGCATTTCAGGAAGATGAGTGTCTTCCAGAAGAGATTCTATGGAGAGAAAAAGCCGCTTTTTCCGATGCAGTAGGCCATTCTATGGTGGATTACCTGAAGGAATATGCAGAATCTGTTTATACAGATCAGGAACTGGAAACAAGGGCAGAGAAATACACCTATGCAAAGCCCTTTACCAAAGAATCCCTGCTGTACAGGGAAATCTTTGAAAAATATTATCCGGGGCAGGCAGAAATGATAGCCGGTTTCTGGATGCCGAATAAGGAGTGGGAGGGTTGTAATGTCAATGATCCTTCTGCCAGAGTGCTTTCCAATTATGGAGAAAGCGGAAAATAAAAGAGAGAGGAATAATCAGCTATGACAAAATATATTTTTGTGACCGGAGGTGTTGTATCCGGTCTTGGGAAAGGAATCACAGCAGCTTCCCTTGGACGGCTTTTAAAAGCCAGGGGTTATAAGGTGGCTGCTCAGAAGTTAGATCCTTATATTAATGTGGATCCGGGCACCATGAGCCCATACCAGCACGGAGAGGTTTACGTGACAAAAGACGGGGCAGAGACAGATTTGGATCTGGGACATTATGAGAGATTTATTGATGAAGATCTGAATCAATATTCCAATCTGACCACAGGAAAAGTATATTGGAATGTTTTAAACAAAGAGCGTAGAGGGGAGTATCTGGGCTCTACTGTGCAGGTGATTCCTCATATTACCAATGAAATTAAGGAATTTGTTTACCGTGTAGGAAAACAAACCGATGCAGATGTGGTAATCACAGAAATCGGAGGTACTATTGGAGACATTGAGTCCCAGCCTTTTCTGGAGGCAGTCCGTCAGATTTCACTGGAGGTGGGACGTGAAAACAGCCTGTTTATCCATGTGACCCTGGTTCCCTATTTAAGCGGATCAGACGAACATAAATCAAAACCCACCCAGCACTCTGTGCGGGAGCTTCAAGGAATGGGGATTCACCCGAATATCATTGTGCTTCGGTGTGACAAATCTCTGGAAGAATCCATATTCCGAAAAATATCTCTTTTTTGTAATGTAAAGCCAGACTGTGTCATTGAAAACCGCACGCTGTCCAACTTATATGAAGCACCTCTGATGCTGGAAGAATCCGGTTTTTCTTCTGTGGTGTGCAGAGAACTTCATTTAGAGGCAAAGGAAGCAGAACTAGGAGACTGGGAAAACATGGTGGCTCAGATTAAAAAACGTTCCAGGGAAGTACACATTGGGCTGGTTGGAAAATATGTCAAGCTTCATGATGCTTATTTGTCTGTGGTTGAGGCTTTAAATCATGCAGGGTATGCACAGAATACCTATGTCCGCATTCACTGGATTGATTCGGAGTCCATAACAAAAGAAAATGTAGCACAGATTTTTCAGGGAATCCAGGGAATCATTGTGCCGGGCGGATTCGGAAACCGGGGAATTGAAGGAATGATTACTGCGGCTGAGTACGCCAGAGAGAGACAGATTCCGTATTTTGGAATCTGTCTTGGCATGCAGATTGCGGTAATTGAATATGCCAGACATAGGGCAGGACTGCCGGAAGCCCATTCGGGAGAATTTGATGAACAGTGCAAGGATAAGGTCATTGATTTCATGCCGGGACAAAGCGATGACATTGACAAAGGAGGCACCCTCCGCCTTGGAAATTACCCCTGTGCCATTCAGCCAGGAACGAAAATGGAGCATTGCTATCAGAGCAGCCTTATTCAGGAGCGTCACCGTCACCGCTATGAATTCAATAACCAGTACCGTGAACTGCTTACCCATGCAGGGCTGGTGATCAGTGGAACTTCCCCTGACACCCGTCTAGTGGAAACCATTGAGATAAAAGACCATCCTTTCTATATTGGCGTACAGTTTCATCCGGAATTTACCAGCCGTCCCAATCGGCCACACCCACTGTTTCAGGGCTTTATCTCAGCCGCCTTATGCGAAAAAATTGAAAAAGAGGAGTGATCAGGTATGGGGATTCATGAAGAATGCGGTGTGTTTGGAATTTTAAGCAATCAAAAAGAAAATCTTGGAAAACTGGTGTATTATGGCCTCTATGCACTGCAGCACAGAGGTCAGGAAAGCTGTGGTATTGTTGTGAATGATGACGGTGTTTTTTCTTCTTATAAAGATCTGGGGCTTGTAAGTGAAGTGTTTTCCAGAGATACCCTTGCACACCTTTCAGAAGGAACTATGGCTGTAGGACATGTACGGTACGGAACTACAGGAGGAACCATCCGAAATAACTGTCAGCCTATTGAGGTAAATCATCAGAAAGGAAAAATGGCACTGGCTCATAATGGGAATTTAAGTAATGCATTGGAGCTTCGTGATAAGCTGGAATTGTCAGGGGCTATTTTTCATACCACCAGTGATACAGAAACCATTGCCTATATGATTACCAGAGAACGGCTTACAGCACCCAGTATTGAAGATGCGGTAAGTCATGCCATGAATGCACTGGAAGGAGCCTATTCTCTGATTTTAATGTCTTCTGCAAAAATGATTGCAGTGAGGGATCCTTATGGTTTCCGTCCGCTTTGTTACGGTAAAATGCCGGACGGTTCCTATGTGATTGCCTCAGAAAGCTGTGCTCTGACAGCAGTGGGGGCAGAGCTGGTTCGGGATCTGCTCCCCGGAGAAATTTTGGTATTCAGTGAGCAGGGAATTGAATCACGCCGGGAGCACTGTGGTATCCGAAAACAGAAAACCTGTATTTTTGAATATATTTATTTTGCCAGACCGGACTCTGTGATAGATAAGATTTCTGTTTCTGCAGCGAGAATACAGGCAGGAAAGATACTGGCACAAAAAAAGCCTGTCAGAGCAGATCTTGTGATTGGTGTTCCAGACAGCGGTCTGGATGCAGCTCTTGGATTCTCCCAGGCTTCAGGGATTCCATATGGAATCGGGCTGGTGAAAAACAAATATATTGGAAGAACTTTTATTTCGCCCGGTGAGAAAGAACGTCTGGATCTGGTGCGAATGAAACTAAGCCCAATTATATCAGCCATAAGGGGGAAACGTGTGGTTTTAATTGATGATTCCATTGTAAGAGGAACGACCAGCAAACAGATTGTAAATCTTTTAAGAGAAGCAGGTGCCAAAGAAATCCACATGAGAATCTCAGCACCGCCCTTCCTCCATCCCTGTTATTATGGAACGGATATTGATTCCGAAGAAAATCTCATTGCATCCCATCATGGAGAGGAAGAGATTGCTGATCTGATTGGTGCAGATTCTCTTGGGTACCTTCCCCTGGAATGCCTTCATGAATTAATTGGGAATCATGCATATTGTGATGCTTGTTTTAGCGGAAATTATGCAACAAAGATTCCGCAAGATGTCCGGAAAGACCGATTTGAACGAAAACTATCCGAGAGGTGAAACAGATGAAAAAATGGAATAAAAAACTGCTCCTGGAAGACGGAACACAATATTATGGTTATGGTTTTGGAAGCCAGGAAGAAACAATAACAGAGCTGGTATTTAATACAGCACCTGTTGGGTACCAGGAGATTCTTTCAGACCCATCTTACACATACCAAACCGTCGTCATGGCATATCCGTTAATCGGAAATTACGGGATTGCAAAAGAGGATTTTGAGACAAAGAAGCCCACCATTGGTGGGCTTGCTGTGCGAGATTACAATGATCTGCCTTCTAATTTCCGCAGTATAGGGACACTGGATGAAGTTATGAAGCAGTATCACATACCTGGAATTTCCGGTATTGATACCAGAAAACTAGTAAGAAAAATCCGTGATTACGGAAGCTGTAAGGTGCTGCTCACGGATGCAGATACTCCGCTTGCGGAAGGGATGAAAAAACTGACAGAATACGAAATCCCCAAAGATGCTGTGTCAAAGGTAAGTTCCAAAGAAATAAGAATCTGTGCCGCAAAGCAGGAAAAGTATCTTGTGGCAGCTATTGACTGCGGAATGAAAGAAAATATCATAAGAAGTCTGAATGCAAGAGGGTGCAGTGTCATGGTATATCCCTGGAATACCTCTTATGAAGAAATCCAGAAGCAAAATCCGGATGGTGTGTTTCTGTCTAACGGACCTGGAAATCCAGAGGATGTAAAACCGGTTCTGGAACTGGTGCAAAGACTAAAAGGAAAGTATCCCATGTTTGGAATCTGTCTTGGCCATCAGATGATTGCACTTGCTTATGGTGCCAGGACTTATAAACTGAAATTTGGACACAGGGGAGGAAATCATCCGGTAAAAAACCTGGAAACAGGGAAGATAGAGATTACCTCCCAGAATCATTCTTACGCTGTGGATTGTGAAAGCCTGAAGAGTACCAGGCTGGAGGTGACACATATTAATCTCCTGGATCAGACGGTAGAAGGCCTGGCTTGCAAAACGGATCAGGTTTTCAGTGTTCAGTATCATCCGGAAAGTGCACCTGGACCTCAGGACAGCGGGTACTTGTTTGATCAATTTATACAGATGATGGAGGAAAACAAACATGGCAAAGCGAACTGACATAAAGAAAATACTGGTTATTGGTTCCGGTCCCATTGTAATCGGGCAGGCAGCAGAATTTGATTATGCAGGAACCCAGGCATGCCTCGCACTGAAGGAAGAGGGCTATGAAGTGATTCTGTGTAATTCTAATCCGGCTACCATTATGACAGACCCTGCCATCGCAGATAAAGTCTACATGGAGCCTCTTACACTGGAATACATGGCAAAGATTGTCCGCCATGAGCGGCCTGACGCCATTGTACCTGGAATCGGAGGCCAGACAGGTCTGAATCTTGCAATGCAGTTGGAGAAAAAAGGAGTTTTAAAGGAGTGTCAGACAGAATTGCTGGGAACCAGAAGTGACAGCATCCGGCAGGCAGAAGACAGGGAACTATTTAAAGAACTATGTGAAAAACTGGGAGAACCGGTCTTGCCTTCCTCCATTGCCAATACGGTGGAAGAGGCTGTCCAGGCTGCACGTTCTATTGGTTATCCTGTGGTTCTAAGGCCTGCATTTACCCTTGGTGGAACCGGAGGCGGATTTGCAGATGATGAAAAGGAATTTCTGGGGCTTATTAAAAACGCCCTGGCTTTGTCCCCGGTTCATCAGGTCTTGATTGAAAAAAGCATCAAGGGATTTAAAGAAATTGAATATGAAGTAATCCGTGATTCCAATGACACAGCCATCACAGTATGCAACATGGAAAATCTGGATCCTGTTGGAATCCATACTGGCGATTCCATTGTAGTCTGCCCTTCCCAGACACTTACGAATAAGGAATACCAGATGCTAAGAGACAGTGCCCTGAGATTAATCCGGGCACTCCAGGTAGAAGGTGGCTGCAATGTACAGTTTGCATTGGATCCTCATTCCTTCCAGTATTATGTTATTGAAGTAAATCCCCGGGTTTCCCGTTCATCCGCACTGGCCTCAAAAGCAAGCGGATATCCTATTGCCCGGGTTTCCGCAAAAATCAGTGTAGGCATGACTTTGGATGAGATTCCTCTTGTGAATACGCCGGCTTCCTTTGAACCTGCCCTGGATTATGTAGTGACGAAAATGCCTCGTTTTCCTTTTGATAAATTTGCAGATGCCAATCAAAGGTTAGGTACTCAGATGAAAGCCACAGGGGAGGTTATGAGCATTGGCAGAACCTTTGAAGAAAGCTTGCTAAAGGCAGTACGTTCCCTGGAAACAGGAGTGTTTCATCTGTACATGGAAAAATTTGACCATATGAGCAACGAAGAATTGCTTTCTTATATTAAAATAGGAACCGATGACCGGATCTTTGCCATTGCACAATTACTGAGACTGGGCTGCGATATCCGGCAGATTGTCCTGGAAACAAAAATTGACCGTTTTTTCCTGGATAAGATAAAGAAAATCATAGAAACAGAAAACCTGTTACAGGCAAATCCCTGGGATAAGGAGATTCTCTGCCAGGCAAAAAAAGAAGGATTTTCCGACTGTGCCATAGCCTGGCTTTGGAATACAGAAGAAGAAAAAATCTTTCACATCAGGAAAGAGCAGCAAATGTTTCCGGTTTATAAAATGATTGATACCTGTGCTTCGGAATTTGACAGTTATGTTCCTTATTTTTATTCCACCTACGAAGAGGAGAATGAATCCATAGCAGGAGACCGAAAGAAAATTCTGGTGCTTGGTTCCGGTCCTATCCGTATCGGACAGGGAGTAGAATTTGACTATTCCACGGTTCATGCTGTAAAAACCATCCGGAATGCCGGATATGAAGCCATTGTCATCAACAATAATCCCGAAACCGTTTCTACGGATTACACCACATCAGATAAGCTGTATTTTGAACCTCTCTGCGTAGAAGATGTGATGAATGTCATTGAACTGGAGCAGCCGGAGGGAGTCATTGCCTCTCTGGGCGGACAGACAGCCATTAATCTGGCAGAGCCTTTGGAAGCCAGAGGTGTCACCATTATCGGAACAGACTGCAAAGCCATTGAAAAAGCAGAAAATAGGGAGTCCTTTGAAAAGCTTCTCGCAAAGCTTTCCATTCCACAGCCAAAAGGGCAGGCAGTGACCAATATTGAAGACGGAGTCCGGGTAGCTGCTTCCATAGGGTATCCTGTGCTAGTACGTCCAAGTTTTGTTCTGGGTGGAAGAGCCATGCAGATTGTGGCAAAAGAGGAGCAGCTTCGCCAATATCTGAAAACAGCGGTAGAAATCAATGAGGAAAAGCCCGTACTGGTAGATCACTACATCAGGGGTAAGGAAGTGGAAATCGATGGTATTTGTGACGGACAGGATGTCTTTGTGCCGGGCATCATGGAGCTGGTGGAGCGTACAGGCGTACATTCCGGAGATTCTATTAGTGTGTATCCAACCTATAGTATTTCAGAACACGTAAAAGAAGTGATCCTGGAATATGCCAGAAAATTAGGACTTGGAATCGGAATCAGAGGGTTATTTAATATTCAGTTTATTGTGGATCAGGAAGAGCAGGTATATATCATAGAGGTGAATCCACGCTCCTCAAGAACCGTTCCGTTTCTCTCAAAAGCAACCGGATATTCTCTGGCGGATATTGCAACCAGAGTCATACTCGGTATTAGCCTGAAAGAACAGGGAATTATCCCACATTATCCGAAAGAAAAAGACTTCTGGTATGTAAAGGCTCCTGCATTTTCTTTTGCAAAATTAAATGGGATGGATGCCTATTTGTCTCCAGAGATGAAATCAACAGGAGAGGCTATAGGATATGACCGGAAGCTTTCCCGTGCCATGTACAAGGCTTTGATTGCCTCCGGGGTAAAAATGCAGAACTACGGAACGGTCATGGTAACTCTTGCAGATGAAGATAAAGAGGAGGCTCTTCCTTTTATCCAGCGGTTCTATGACATGGGATTCAACATAGAAGCAACTGTTGGAACCGGAGAATTTTTGAAAGCACATGGAATCCGGACCCGTATCCGCAGAAAACTCAGTGAAAACAGCACAGAGATTCTGGAAGCCATACGTTCCGGCTATGTAAGCTATGTAATCAATACCAGAGCAATTTTGTCTGGCATTCATTATGAAGATGGGCTGGCAATCCGCCGCACTGCAATTGAAAACAATGTAACCATGTTTACGTCTCTGGATACAGTCAAAGTACTTCTGGATGTACTGGAGGAAATTACGATTGGGGTTTCGCCTCTTTATGCATAAAGACAGAACAGAAAAGGAGATGCAAAAATGATACCAAACATGAATTATCGGAATTTAAAAGACTCTTACTTATTTTACAATATTGCCCAGAAAACAAAGGCTTACCTGGAAGAACATCCGGAAAAACATCTTTACCGTATGGGTATCGGAGATGTTTCCCTGCCCCTTTGCGATGCGGTCATTCAGAAACTCCATGAAGCAGTAGAAGACCAGGCCAGCCAGGACACATTTCACGGCTATATGCCGGAATGCGGAGACCCACAGCTTCGGAAAACCATTGCAGCATATTATCAAAAAAGAGGGGTGGTTTTAAGTGATGAGGAAGTGTTTGTTTCCAGCGGTGCAAGCGATGAACTGGGAGACATTCTGGATTTGTTTGGAAAAGAGAAGACTGTTTTAATCATGGAACCTGCTTATCCTGCCTATGTGGATGCCAATGTCATTGCAGGTAATACCATCATCCATATTCCCGCAGGGGAGGAAAACGGATTTGTCCCCATGCCGGATTTCAGTATTATGGCAGATATCATTTACATCTGTTCACCGAATAATCCCACCGGTGCTGTCTTTAATCGGGAAGCCCTGCAGGCATGGGTAGATTATGCTAATCAGATAAATGCACTCATTCTTTTTGATGCTGCCTATGAAGCATTTATTGAAGAAGAGGAGATTCCACACAGCATTTTTGAGATAAACGGAGCGAGAAACTGTGCTATTGAAATCTGCTCTCTGTCAAAAACAGCAGGTTTTACAGGGACACGCTGTGGATATACTGTAATTCCAAAAGAAATCTTCCGAGGTGGAATGAACCTGAATCAAATGTGGGTTAGAAATCGTACCACAAAAACAAACGGTGTTTCTTATATTATTCAGAAAGGAGCTTCTGCCGTATTTTCTGAAGAAGGACAAAAGCAGATCCATGATTACATTCAAATTTATAAAAAGAACGGAGCCTGCCTGATGGACGTACTGGATCGGCTTGGCATCTGGTATTGTGGAGGGAAAAACGCCCCCTACATCTGGATGAAATGCCCAAATGGAATGGGAAGCTGGGAGTTTTTTGATTACCTGCTCCGTGAAATTCAGGTAGTGGGAACACCGGGGGAAGGATTCGGTGCATGTGGGGAAGGCTATTTTCGTTTTTCTACCTTTGGCTCACCGGAGGATACCAAAGAGGCAGCCAGAAGACTGGAAGTACTTCTTCGAAAAAAAAACTAATTACCTATTGACATAGTAGGTAATTGGCATTATATTAATACCTATCAAATAAGTAGGTATTAGAAAGGAGTATTGTTTATGGGAAATTTAAGATTTGAAACATTACAGCTTCATGTAGGTCAGGAAAGTCCAGATATAGCCACAGACGCACGGGCGGTTCCGATTTATGCCACCACCTCTTATGTATTTCATGATTCTGCCCATGCGGCAGCACGTTTTAATCTTACGGATGCAGGAAATATTTACGGAAGGCTGACCAATTCCACCCAGGAGGTACTTGAAAAACGAGTAGCCGCCCTGGAGGGTGGTACAGCGGCTTTGGCTCTTGCCTCCGGTGCAGCAGCTATCAGCTATACCCTAGAGGCATTGGGGCAAAACGGTGGTCACTTTGTTGTGCAGAAGACCATTTACGGAGGCAGTTACAATCTGCTGGCACATACGCTTCCCAATTTTGGAATTACTGCAAGCTTTGTAAATATCCATGATTTAGAAGAAGTGGAAGCAGCCATTCAAGAGCAGACAAGAGCCATCTATGTTGAAACCCTTGGAAATCCCAACAGCGATATTCCGGATCTGGATGCACTGGCTGAGCTTGCTCATAAGCATGGGCTGCCCCTGGTGGTGGATAATACCTTTGGAACACCTTATTTCATCCGTCCCATTGAGCATGGTGCAGATATTGTGGTACACTCTGCCACAAAATTCCTGGGAGGACATGGCACAACCCTTGGAGGAATCATTGTAGATTCCGGCAATTTTGACTGGAGTGCAGGTGGCAAATACCCGGCGATTGCAGAACCTAATCCAAGCTACCATGGAGTCTCCTTTGTAAATGCAGCCAAAGATGCAGCCTTTGTTACCTATATCCGTGCTATTTTGCTCCGTGATATGGGTGCATCTATTTCTCCTTTTGCAGCATTTCTTCTCCTGCAGGGGATTGAAACCCTGTCCCTTCGCCTGGAGCGTCATGCTGAAAATACCAGAAAAGTAATTTCGTTCCTCAAGCAGCATCCAATGGTGGAAAAAGTAAATCACCCATCCTTGCCAGAGCATCCGGATCATGAACTGTATCAGAAATATTTTCCAAATGGCGGTGCGTCGATCTTTACCTTTGAAATCAAAGGCGGGGTCGCACAGGCGCATCAGTTTATTGATCATTTGAAAATCTTTTCACTTCTTGCCAATGTAGCAGATGTAAAAAGCCTGGTCATTCATCCGGCTACTACAACCCACAGCCAGTTGAGCAAGGAAGAACTGGAAGACCAGGAAATCAAAGAGAATACTATCCGTCTCTCTATCGGTACAGAGCATATTGATGATATCATAGAAGATTTGGAGCAGGGATTTCGGGCAATAGGAGGTTGAACATATGTCAGTAATTTATACATCTGTGGATCAGTTGATAGGAAATACACCACTTCTGGAATTGACACATATCGAAAAAGAATATAACTTAAAGGCAAAAGTCATAGCAAAACTGGAATACCTAAATCCTTCCGGTTCTGTGAAAGACAGGGTGGCAAAGGCAATGATAGAGGAGGCAGAAAAAGCGGGAAAATTAAAACCAGGTTCTGTAATCATTGAGCCAACATCCGGAAATACCGGCATTGGACTGGCTTCTGTGGCAGCAGCAAAGGGATATCAAATGATGGTTGTAATGCCGGAAACCATGTCTGTGGAGCGAAGGCAGCTTATGAAAGCTTATGGAGCCCAGGTGGTTCTTACAGAAGGAAGCAAGGGCATGAAAGGAGCTATCGCAAAAGCCAGAGAGCTTGCAGAAACTATCCCGGACAGCTTCCTTCCGGGACAGTTTGAAAATCCGGCTAATCCCCAAACTCACAGAGAGCATACAGGTCCTGAAATCTATGAGGATACCAGGGGATGTGTGGATATTTTTGTGGCAGGTGTAGGTACCGGCGGCACGATTACCGGTGTTGGGGAATATCTAAAATCTAAGAATCCCCAAATTCAGATAATCGCCGTAGAACCGATAGCTTCTCCAGTATTATCGTCAGGAACAGCAGGTCCTCATAAAATCCAGGGAATCGGAGCTGGCTTTGTCCCGGATATATTAAATACTAAAATCTATGATGATATTATACCTGTCTCTGACCAGGATGCCTTCGCAATGGGAAAGAAGATTGGAGAAAAAGAAGGAATTCTCGTGGGAATCTCTTCAGGAGCCGCAGCCTTTGTTGCAATAGAATTGGCAAGGCTTCCCGAAAATGAAGGAAAAAATATTGTAGTTCTTTTGCCGGACACCGGAGACCGATATTTATCTACCCCTTTATTCGCTAATTAGGAAATGGAAGCCTTCCTTGCTATCTACGCCTAAGTTATTGTATAATGACAAACAAAGGAGGCTTTCGAGTATGATGATTTCAACAAGAGGCAGATATGCACTCCGGGTGTTGGCAGATATTGCAGAACATACCGACAAAAAATATGTACCAATGAAAGAGGTTGCCCAAAGACAGGGGATTTCTCTTAAATATCTGGAAAGAATCCTTCCTGTATTAACTCAGCATGGCTATATCGAAGGTGTACAGGGAAAAGGAGGAGGATACCGCCTGATCAAAGAGCCAAAAGAGTGCAGGCTTGGGGATATTTTAAGGCTGACAGAGGGAGATCTGGCACCGGTTGCCTGCCTTGGAAAAGACGCAGAACCCTGTGAACGGGCAGCCCAGTGCCGTACCTATCCGGTGTGGGTAGAATTTTACCAATTAGTGAATGAGTATTTTGACGGAAAAACACTTGCAGATCTTATTCACACAGAAAAATAACCTTGATTCCTTATGAAGATACTGGTCAGTTTCAGATACACGGAAAAAAGCAGGTGCAGCAAAGAAGACTGAGGGTGGCCGCCCATCCGCTTTGTCATTGGAGAAAACAAAAAGAATAGGTAATCAATCAGGAGGATAATTTTGCTTTGTTGATTTAGTAGAGTGAAAAAATTGACAAAGAAATCAGATTGTGATATAAAATAAAAAGCATGGCTGGATGTCATGCTTTTTTTATAACAGGAGAGAAATATATGGAAAAGTTGAAAATGAGACAAATCCTGTCTCTGACATTTACTTTATTTGCTATCTTTTTTGGAGCAGGCAACATGATTTTTCCTCCGGCAATGGGACAGGTTGCCGGAGAGCATTATTTGCAGGCACTTGCCGGATTTATTCTGACGGATGCAGGGATTGCTTTGCTGGGAATTATTGCTGTAGTGCTGGTTGGAAATAAAATCATGGATCTTGGAGACCTGGTAAGCAGAAGGTTTTCGCTGTGTTTGTCCATTACAGTGTACTTGCTCATTGGACCGCTTTTTGCATTGCCAAGAACAGGAAGCGTATCTTATGAGCTGGCTGTCCGATCCTATGTACCACAGGAGTATGAATGGTTGGCATCTCTTTTGGTGACAGCCGTGTTTTTCGCTCTGACATATTATCTCAGCGGGAACCCGGGCAAGGTAGTAGACATTATCGGGAAATATATGACACCGATTCTTATTGTGAGTATTGTACTGCTGTATCTTGCATGTCTGTTTTTGGATAAATCCCAGCATGCATTGCAATATGGTGCGATTGGGCAGGCCCAGGGCGAATATCGGGAGATTGCCTTCTTTAAGGGCATGATTGAAGGCTACAATGCTCTGGATGGTCCGGCAGGTCCGGTGTTTGCCATTATTATCATTCATGCAATCACTGGGTTTCAAGTGAAAGAGAGAAAAAATGTGGTGAAATATACCGTGATTTCCGGGATTGGGGCAGTATTGATTCTAAGTATTATTTACTATATGCTTACCTATATCGGAGCCACCACGCATACCATCTTTGAAAATGGCGGAGCACTTCTTCATGGAGTAGCCAGTGACCTTTTGGGACCTGTTGGAGGGCTAGTGTTGGGGGCATCTGTCTTCCTGGCCTGTATGACTACTTCCATTGGACTTACCACGTCCTTTGCAGATTATTTCCATGAGCTTTTGCCTTCTGTATCTTACCGCAAAATCACAGCAGCAGTATGTTTGTTCAGCTTCGCTGTAAGCAATGTAGGTCTGTCTTATCTCATAGCGGTATCACAGCCCGTGCTTATGATGATCTATCCGGCATTGATTGTGTTGATTCTGCTTTCCTTTGTAAGAAAATGGATTGGAGACAGGAAGATGGTGTATATTCTCAGTATGATTGGAGCTTTTTGCTTTGCGTTTCTAAATGCAATGGATAATATTGGTATCACCTTTGGACTATTCACAGAATGGGCAAGAAAACTTCCTCTTTACGAATTACATTTGGGTTGGATGCTTCCTGCAGTCTGTGGAGCTGTTACTGGATTTTTACCGATTTGGAAGAAACATAGGAAACCCTCTATGGATAGGAATAAAATAAATCTGGTAGATTGCTGTGCAAAAAATGAATAGATATTCCATCCATGAAAAATGGAACAAAAAATAACTTTAACGAAACAGCTTGTAAATCTGCTTTTTGTCGATTTCCCGGATTCTTTTTAAGGGGATTCCTGCGGCAGCAAAGGCTTTGTCCTTTAGGTGATCTCGTTTTTTAGCATCCTTTGTTTCATGAGTGCTGTCATCCAGTTCAATGGCAAACAGCACGTACAAATCCTTATCACAAATGACAAAATCTACATGTTTTTGAGCAATTTTATGAAAATATTTCATATATTGTTTTGTATCTGTCACAGCTAGTAAATCTTTTACGCCAACTTTGGGACATATAATACAGTGATATTCGTCAGCCACTTCTCGCAAGAGAAGATAAAAACGGTATTCTCTTTTCGTTAAAAGATGTCTAGCAGCATAGGGATAGTAATTTTTTTTGCGATACAGAATAAAGACAAGGACAAGCAGCAGGCCTATACCTGAAATATAGCAAAGGGATTTCATCTGTCCGCACCTCCGTGAGTAAAAATCGAATATATGTTCTTATATAGGGCTATTGTAAACGATTTTTATAAAAATTGCAAGAAAAACCTATTGAAATAAAGGCTCTAAGGGTTTATAATATATAATAAAATAAAAGGAATTCTTCGGGGCGGGGTGTAATTCCCCACCGGCGGTATAGTCCGCGAGCGCAAAAGCGTTGATTTGGTGCAATTCCAAAACCGACAGTAAAGTCTGGATGAGAGAAGAAAAAGATGTGAGTTTGTTCTGCATGATATTTCTTGCGGAGTTTTCCTATAGGGAAAACAATTACCAGAACATCAGCCCTGAGTGATATACTCAGGGTATTTTTTGTTTTGGAAAAAGCGCATTCAAGTTCAGAATATGAAAAATTCCTTTTCTATGATTATTTTTTTAAAAGGAGAGGATAAAAATGAGTGAACAGGTATTGAAAAAATCCGGTACAGTGCAAAAAGGCAGAAGCAAGGTTCGGACTATTGCGCAGGTGGCTATGTTGGGAGCTGTGGCAACAGTGTTGATGTTGTTTGAATTTCCTATTCCATTTCTGGCACCGCCGTTTTATGAGCTGGACTTTAGTGAGGTTCCTGTATTGATTGGCGCTTTTGCCATGGGACCTATTGCAGGAATTGCCATAGAAGCAGTAAAAATTTTGCTGAATTTTGTTTTGAATGGCACTATAACTGCAGGAGTAGGGGAGATTGCGAATTTCTTGGTGGGATGTGCCTTTTTATTACCGGCTGCTTTGGTTTATAGAAAAAAGAAAACCAGAAAGCACGCAATTTTAGGCATGATAGCAGGTACTGTAGTCATGACCACAGTTGCCTGTGTTCTGAATGCCTGGATATTATTGCCGGCTTATGGCATTGCTTTTGGAATGCCTGTGGAGACATTTGTAGAAATGGGAACAGCCATCAATGGGGCTATTGATAGTTTGTTTACCTTTGCCTTGCTTGCGGTGGGGCCCTTTAATTTATTAAAAGGACTTTTAGTGTCAGGTATTGTGCTTCTTTTATATAAAAGGATTCGGGTGATTTTAAGAGGCGATTATTCTTAAATATGGACAGAAAACAGGGAGTGCTGCATTTTGCGGTACTCCCTAAATTTGTTTATAAAGATTTTTAAACCAATTCTGCAATCCTGGTAACACCTACATAGATTTCTTGAATTTCATACCAGGTAGGATAGTCGACGACTCCAGTAACAGGAAGGCCAAAAACTTTCTGAAATTCCCGTACAGCATTTTGGGTAGCTTCTCCGTAGATACCGTCCACAGCAATTTTAGGAAGAGCAGGATAAGACTGGGCAATAGCATTTAGTTGTTCCTGCATTTGCCGTACCTTTGGTCCGGAAGAGCCGATATCAAGGGGAGAACCAGGCCAGGAAGCAGGAATTCCGGCGATTTCTTCTGCGCTGTTGATATACATATTGTCGCCATAGAAGTTGCGTAGGATTTCAATGGAGGAGTATCCTTGGTCTCCAAGGTATTTCGAACCCCACTGTGTCACCCAAATAACAACAACATACAAGTACGTGAAACCCGCATAAAATAAGGGTTTTTCAGAGGTAGTAGTAGCAAATATCTACGATTTCTTCCTCTTTTTTATAGACTATCTTTTCGACAGCGCTTTTTAAGGCATCACTTTTTTCTTGATTAGAAAAATCATCACTTGTAATAATCTCATACACATTTTGTATTCTTTTTTTCATATCATTTTTAATAATATCCATATTATCTTCTGGCTTTGTATTGGTATTTTTAATTCTTTCTTCCAGATCGGCACGTTCCTTGGATAGTAGCAGCTTGTTCTCTTTGTATTCTTCCATGCTGTCTATTCCATTCATATAAGCATCTTTAATACGTTTTTCTTTACTCTCCATCTTAGCGAGTAGCCCTTCTAGAATTTTAAGTTCGCTTTTGTCCTCCACGGGAATTGGATTTTTAATTGCAAAAGATAAGTCATTGCTTAGTGTAGCTGCTTTAATACCAGCAATTACAACCGGCTCTAATTTTTTAGAGCTTATAGAGTTTTTTGCTAAGCATTTACCTTTACTGTAACCGTAACAAGTAAAATAGCAATACTGTTTATGATAACGCTTATCCGTGACAGCCTTTGCAATCATAGTACGGCCACATGCAGGGCATTTCATAATACCAGAAAGCCAATGTCGATAAGTAGAAGATGGCCTTGCCCCGGTAGGATGATATTCGTTCTTGAAACGCTCTTGTGCTGCATCAAACATTTCTTCGGAAATAATTGCCGGATGCGTCCCCTGGGTTAAAATCCATTCCTCTTTTGGCTTAATTTCATTCGTGGCATTAAGAGTTCTATTCCAGCGTATCTTTCCGCAATAAGTAGGATTCTGCAGTATATATTCAACAGACCTACGTTCAAATGGCTTTCCGTGTGAGGTTTTTGCTCCAAGTGTATTTAAGCTCCTTGCGATATCAAAGATTCCTGAATGAGCATTTACATACTTATCAAAGATATACTCCACAACTTTTGCTTCTTCTGGGACAATAACGGGAGGTTCTCCTTTGGATACAATCTGATATCCCAGAGGCGGTCTTGCCTGATAGCCTCCTTTCATGGCTTTTTCTGACATTCCACGGAACACTTCTCCGGAAAGTCGAATAGAGTAGTATTCATCCATCCATTCAATGATGCGCTCGATAAGGGAGCCAAATGGACCATCTACAAGAGGTTCTGAAACACTAACTACTTCTACGTCACACTTTCTTCGCAGTAAGGACTTGTACACAATAGATTCTTCTTGGTTCCTGGCGAAACGGCTAAATTTCCATACCAAAATCACATCAAAAGGAGATGGGTTGGACTTTGCTGTGGAAATCATGCGCATAAACTCAGGGCGGCGGTCTGCTTTTCTGCCGGAAATACCTTTTTCTTCGTAAATGTAGTCCTTGGATATTACAATATTATGTTCCTTTGCGTACTTTAAAAGTAAACGCTTTTGGGCAGCAGGAGAAAGCTCTTCCTGCTTTCCGTGGGTGCTGACACGTATATAGAGAGCACCGGATTTAAGAGTTTCTTTGCTAGACATTTTACATCACCTTCTTTATTTTATTCAAAAAGTGTATAAAAATAACAGCTATCGAAAATATGTTCCGATTGCAAGCTGTTTCCGAAGATGATACAATATTTTATGAACGTACTATTGTATTCTTCGGAGCAGTAGTCTTATATTGAGAGAACCGTATTGATTACGGTTGCAAGGCTCGTTGGTAGCGAGTCTTGTGATTTACCGTTCCTGTGTTGGTAGCACAGGGGCGGTTTCCTTTATTTGTTATCTAATTTCTTTTGTTCGCGTTCAATCTGCTTAATACTCTTGGATGGTGTTGGCAAATCCTCAGGCATAGTTCCACCCAATCTTTCAATAGTATCTCGGACTTCTTTGCCCACATGATAGTGTGTCTTGTTTGCTTCATTTTTGCCTTGTATATTATCACGTTTAATCTTAGCTTCTGTTTGAGTGGCACGGAATAAATTAGCAGCAAGCTCCTCATATCCCATGTGATCTAAGATTTTTTGTGATGGTTTTAAACCTTTGTGATGATGGATAGCTTTTGCATCCATACCGCCATATAAACCACGATATCCATAATTCTGAAAGATAGCATAGTCAAGATTTGTTTCAACACCTGCATTCTTGGCGGCCTCTACTAATAATTTATTATGTTCTGCCATTTCACGTCTAATAGCTAATCTTTTTTGGTCCTCATTAAGCTCTTCGAAATTATCAATCAATTCTTGCTGTCTGGTCTTTACAGCAAAATAAGTTTGGCCAAGTGCAATAACCTTTTTCCTGGAATCACCGTTTTGCACAATGAGATAGCAAGCATAACGCGATAATTTGTAGTCAGGAATCTCTTTAGATGCATTGTTGGGCATATTTATCGTTTTGTTGACCTCAACAAAATGTTCGGAAACTATATTATTGCTGTTATCGCAAGCAGTTATAGCCCTGCTGATTACTTTAAAGAAGTTACGCCACTCTGTATATTCAAGAGCTTCCTGTAAATCTCTTGCATACCAAAATTCTTCCCCATATTCATTAATGTGCTTTATAGATTCAAACAGAGATTCAGTATAATTATTTTCTTCCTCATTTGTGAGAGCTTTTCCAAGAACACGTTCATGGATTTCAGACAGTTTCTTTTCAAAATCATCCATAGATTTCATCTCCTTTAGGTTGTTTTAGATAACACAAAAGCGGTTTTTCACATTTGACAAATAATCCAGCCTGACATATAATATACTTAACAAGGGAGCCGGAAGGTGACTGCACTTCACCCGTCCCGGCGAATAAGTTTTAAACTATTAAGGAATAGCCGTCTACTTTTCTCAGGAGCAGGACGGCTATTTCTTATGTGTAAGATTCAGAATTGCAACAATCAGTAGAGCAACGCTTACGATTAGGTTTAATTCCTCGTATGTACTCATAATAATCACCGCCTTCCGTAAGGTCTCGGAATAGGTGAGAGCACGTCCCCCAGCTCCCTGGGTAAGTATATTATATTGTCAAGATAAATTAGCATAAACTTCCATTGATTTTTCTGATAAATTATGAAATACTATACATATTAGGAGGTGGTCATAATGCTATCAAAGAAATCAGTGTTGTCAAATTATAATAAATTTGTAAAAATACACGAAGAGCGTCATGATTCTGTAAAAAAACGCATGAGTGAGCGTAAAGTAGCATCTGCAAACATGAAGAATAAATTTGCAGAAAGGACAGACTCCATCAATCGGCTTCGAAATAAATAGCTATTGGTTTAATGATTTTATCGTTATTGCAAAGCATATTAAAATTGGATAGTATTATATCAATAAACATGGAAGAGACTTTATCTAGATCGTTTGATTGAATGGGAGCAAATGATCCATCAGAATGAGTCTCTTTTTTTATTGAGGAAATAACACCAAATATTTTTATACTTCTATTTGATTCATTTTCGAAAGAAACTTGGGCTTTATTCAAGCGTAATTTATCACGTTTGCAAATTACCAATCCATTATTTACTCTAACAATGATAGAATCAGCAAACAATACATTGGCGAAGGAGGAAAAATCATGTAGCATTTTTATGTTGTTGGAAGCACTTTGAGTTTCTTCTTTCTGTCGATTTATTGCAAGCTGATATGCGGCTCGCTCCTGCTTTGTTGCTTGTGATCCTGGCTTTTTAGTAGATGTACTTACATTTAAGAATGGATTTATATAGTTTAAATCAGTGATAGATTTTAAATACTCAAAATCGTAAATCTGAAATTTGGAACTATATAAGATAAAATCTCCTTCAGATGCAGAATCAAAGAGATGTAATACGCCGTTTTCATTGCAATTTTGTATTAATAAATCGATAGCATAATCACTTAATACATTCTCAACTATATTTTTTGTAAATTCACTTTCTACAGAATTATCTCCTTCGGAAATCTCGCTATGAAGTTTAGCTCCTATTCCCAATATACCATTTATTCCAGCAATGTGTTTGCTGGAACCACTTATCGAATCGGCACTTTCTGTACCATGTTCGCTAGTTTCCTTAGTCAGTAATCCTTTTTCAAATTGTGCAAGATGAGAATTGAGAAAATTTTCATCTAAATATATATAATCCTTAGTTTTCATGAAATTCCTCCTCATAGTTTATTGTTCAAAACGCCGTAGCGAATTAACCGTGTGCAAGATATACAATGGATTCTTTCATTTGATAGAAATTACAAATCTCCATCAACATACAATTTAATACTGCCATCAATATTTTCTACATTATAAATTAAAGAAAAGTAGGCATCTCCGATTTCTATTTCGGAATTTGTTGTACTGCTAGTTACCCATTTGGTAATTTCTTCAGTATTAACATTGTTACCGTTAATTAAGGATGCACAGAAAATGAGATAATCTAAATTGCCAAAATACGTTGTAAATGTTGCGAATTCGATTTCTCCATTTCCATTTGCGGTAATATCATAATCAAATGCAGTATTTTCGTTTTGCTTACTATACCCATTGTACAATAAGTTATGGGTGATATCGGATTCTATGCCATTACAATTCTCGTACATTTGATACTGGCTAACAAGACCATCTATTACTTTTCTTGCATCTGTTCCTTCGATGAAAGGGGTAGATTCAGAATTCTCTTTTTCGGTAGGTGTATAGAGTGAATCTGTATCTTCTTTTTTCTTATTCGTTTCTTTCTTAGTATTTTTTGTTTTTATGTTTTCTGTATCGTCTTGTCTATTTTCAATGTTTTCCTGTTTTTCTTCAATAGTATTATTTTGATTTTCTGTATTTTTGCATCCAATGCTTGTAAACACCACTGTGGATGCAAATAATAATCCTAATAATCTTTTTTTCATTTCAATCTCCCATTAAAGCATGCGCTGATTAAATGTTTCATTAATAAGTCTTGTTATATGCTTTTAAAATCCATAATCTTTTCGTTGTACCCAGCCAACCTTGCAAGCTGACTTTTTGTCATGCCAGGATTTTCGTATACAAGTGAATCCGATATAAGCAGTTCAGCGGCAAAAGTATTGGCTTCCTTTTCAATCCATGCTGTGGATAAGAATGTTTTATTACGGATAAAGTAGCAATTTTCTTTCCGGTGTAAGAGAGCGTGACCAAGTTCGTGAGCCATAACTAAACGCATTTCTTGCTCAGAAAGATTTTGATTTAAAAATATGTATCGGTGATTCTTTAAGAACATGTAACAACCCTCACAATTAATCTCTCCAATCTGATACAGAACACCTAAATGTTCTGCGATTTTAAAAGGGTCGTTTGTTCCAAACTTTCTTATGTAGTAAGCGACCATACGTTTTATGTCTTTTCGCATTTGCATACACCTACTTTTTGTTTTTATTCGGATTGTATTTTTCCTTATTAATTAGTTTCAGACGTTTTAATGCTATTTCTAATTCTTCTTTGAATAAATCCATAGATTCGTCTGAGAGATTTTCTCCGTTGTAAGATACTGGTCCATCTTCCTTATTTGATAGTTTAGCCATTATAGAATCTAAATCTTTTGCAATATCCCTATTGTCTCTGGCAGTCAGATTATTTTCAGCTTTAGCCCCTAGCGTAAGGTAATCGGTTGTAACATCTAAAAAGTCAGCTATTTTTTGTATTTTATCAATACTAGGGGTTATTGTTTTAAATTTGCCTATATAACTCCTTGCAAAGCCGAGTTCTTTTTCAAGTCTGTTTATAGAGTACCCTTTCTCTTTAGCTGCTTCTCTAACATTTTCATAAAGTCCCATAGTAAATCCTCCAAATATTGCGCAATTTACTATTGACATACGTAAAATCTTGTGTATAATAAAGGCATGAGTTACGCAAGATATTGCGAATATCTAAAATAAAATGCGATATTTAATGTTTGTTGGTGGTACTTCAAATATAGAATATTTTGCGTAACTTGTCAATATATAAACGTAAAATTTTACGGAAAAAGAAAGGATGTGGAGAATTGCCTATTTACGATAATATCAAAACTGCGTGCAAAGAAAAAGGAATCACAATTTCTGCTTTAGAGGAAGAATTGGAATTTACCAGGGGGAGCATTTATAAGTGGAGTAAACATTGCCCAAGCGTAGATAAACTAAGAGCAGTATCAAGAAAATTGGATAAGCCTATTGAGTATTTCCTAGAGTAGAAAGTGGGATAAGGAGAAAACATGAATTTTACCTACAAAGAGTTGGCTATGATAAACAAAATAATTATATTGTCAGTATCATCAAGTGAATTGAGAACACATGATTGTATAAAAGAAATTCATTTAAAAATCTCCGAAGCAATTATTAATGGGCTGGAAGAAGGAGAAGACATGAATTTTACCAACAAAGAATTAGATTTGTTAAATAAGATGATAGGAATTGCTTTCAGAAGTGGAGAAATTGAATTTGATGAAGTCAGTAAATCTGTACATGAGAAAGTAGCAGATGAAATTGTGAAAAGAAATTCTCTTATGGAAAAATCCTTGCTGATTACTTCGGTGTAAGTATTGAGTATTTCTTAGAGTAGAAAGTGGGGTGAAGAAGATGATGTTATGAAAACAAAGGCGGACTGCATTGGAGCAATGTTCAATAGTTACCGTAGTATTAAACTACTTTCTCAAGGTGGATAGTCATTGGGGCTGACTCTCCAACCCAATAAGAAAGAGCAACTACATTGTATCCGATACGCTTATATTTCAAAGCGAGATCGAAAGAAGTTGTCATTCTGTAGAATTTGATGCTTATCACCTCCTTCCGAGAGGCGATTTACAGTCCGCAAAGATATTATAACAGAAATTTTTTATGACAGAAAGCGAGGCAAAGAAGGTTGGCAACAACAATAGCAGAGTTTTTCCTGAGAAGGTGGGCATCAGAAAACATTCCAGGAGTAAAGGTAGAAATAGAAGGAAGGGCAGCAAAGCTGACAGATAAAAACGGAGATACACTCTGTATTGCATATGATTCTGAAACAAAAAGCATTGTGTGTCTGAGTACCTGCAACATGGACAATCCATAAAGCATACACATAGGATAAGGAGGTGGAAACATGGCTTTAACTTATAGAAACATAGTAGTTATAGAAGGAAAAGAAGTTGAATTAGAAACACTTCCGAAAAAAGAAAGAGAACGGCTTGCTGGAGAATGGAACAGGGCAGCCGCTAGGAAATTAAATTACATAGAAGAGAAAACCGCCTAAGGCGGGAAAGGAGGGACAAGCCAATGCACAGAGAATCTATAGTAGAAGCACTTCTGGGAACTGCTCTGGTATTCAATACAGTATTTGAAATGCCGGAAAGTGACCCGCTGTTTTTCCAGATATTCGGTGCCAGTTTGGTGTTTGCGATGCTGTACAAGCTGTTTGAGAATACCAGGAAGTGGGAAAAGAAGATTAAAAAAGTCCGCCAGGCCTAGGAACCAACAGCGGACAAAAACACAAAATACACTTTCATTGTAAGGTGTAGATAGGGAGGATGTCAAGATGATTAATGTGGAAAATGTGAAACTTCCATTTGATGAAGATGGAGAGACGGCAATTATCACACTCAGTAAGTACAGCTATGATGCGCTGATTAGAAAATCTGCACAGCTGGAAGCTATAAAAAATATGGCTCTGCAAAAAGAAGTGCTGGATGGAGATGCCGTCCTGGCTGTATGTGGAGTTATGAAAGAGAGTGAATGAAATGTATATCGGCATATGCTCAGAGCATGGAAACAAGGTGGATGATGAGGATGCTTTCTGGTATGCCATGAACCGCCTGATGGAAACGCCAGAGGAAAGAGAAGAGTTTGAAAAAGAGTTTTCGGAGAGCATAGTGGATTGGTACTACTCCGGGAACTGGGTACATAGGGAGGATATATAATGTCATTTTTTACAGAGTTAAATTCAATTAATGTAAATGAGCATACAGAGAAAAAGAACAATCTTACTTATCTGTCTTGGAGTTGGGCATGGGCGGAAGTGATGAAAAAATATCCGTCTGCCACTTATAAGATTAGAACATGGGATAAAAAGCCTTATCTGTATGATGCGAAATTAGGATATTTGGTTATGACTTCTGTCACAATCGACGATGTGACACATGAGATGTGGTTGCCTGTTATGGACGGTGCGAATAAATCCATGAAAGACAGCCCTTACACATACCAAGTGAAGGAATACGAAAACAGGAAATGGACAGGCAACTACATAGATAAAACAGTAGAGGCAGCAACTATGTTTGATATCAATACAGCGCTTATGCGGTGTCTGGTAAAAAATATTGCTATGTTTGGTTTGGGCTTATACATCTATTCCGGGGAAGATTTGCCGGAGGAAAGGCCAAAACTGCTTACAAACGCACAGGTAAAAACACTGGAAACCTGTATTCCAAAACATAGCCAAACAATAGAAAATGTGTGTAACTTTTTTAAAGTAAGAAGCCTTTCCGAGTTGACGGTGGAACAGTTTGGCGTCCTTATGCGGCATATGGGTGAGGAATAATGTATGAGCATGTGGTATTGGAAAAATATCGTGTAGACAGTGCCGGCACGCATTTACAGGTTGTGATACCAGATAAAGATGTGAGCTATTATATCACAGACAAGAAAGCCAGAAGCGGAGAGCTTCGGATTGATGATGGCAGGCATATTTCCTCAGAGCAGCGTAAGAAGATATACGCTACTATCCGGGATATTTCGGACTGGTCTGGATATGTTCCAGAGGAACAGAAAGAATGGTTGAAATTCCTTCACGAAGAACAGACGGGACAGCCTCCATTTAGCCTTTCTAATTGCACTATGGATACTGCACGTGAGTTTCTTAATACCATACTGGAATATGCCTTAAAAGAGGGCATACCGTTGTCAGACAAAGGGGTAAACAGGACGGATGATATTGGAAGATACCTGTATTACTGCTTAAAGCATAAGAAATGTGCAGTCTGTGGTATTCCAGGGGAAATCCACCATGTAGATACCATCGGAATGGGAAGGGATAGAAAGCAAGTAGATGATGCGAATTATCGAAAAATCTGCCTGTGCAGAAAACACCACACCATAGCCCACCAAAGAGGCATGCATAGCTTTGAAGAAATGTACCACGTGTACGGAATAAGGTTAGAATGAGCACATTTGTGTCCTCTAATAATATATCACAAAATACACACGCCTCAGAATCCCTGGGGCGGAAGGAGGCTTCATGATAGCTTTTACAGTGCCTGGTCCTCCACAGGGGAAGGCCAGGGCAAGAACAGTATATAATCCAAAATTAAAAAGAAGCATTTCTTATACGCCGGACAACACAGTCCTGTATGAGAATCTGATAAAAACAAGATATCTGGAAGTGACAGATAAAAAATATGAAAACAAGGAGGCATTGCATGTTTCCATTACTGCTTTTTTTGAACCACCGAAAAGCACCTCAAAAAAGAGGAGGGAGATCATGCTTGCCGGATACGAAAAACCTTGCAAAAAGCCAGATATCGACAATATCGCAAAGGTGATTTTAGATTCCTTAAATGATATTGCATACAATGACGATACGCAGGTAGTAAGCCTCTGCATGGCGAAAAAGTATGCAAAAACGCCACGGGTAGAGGTTGAGATACAAACCCTGCTGGAAATGGAGTACAAGGTAGGTGAAACCCTTGAAGAGAGATAGTTTCGTCCTGTACACCGAATACATGGAGCAGGTGAATTTACTGTCCATAGAACAAAGAGGGGTTCTGCTTACTGCTATTTTTTCTTATGCAGCAGATGCAGAACTGCCGGAGATGGATGGTATTACAAAGATGGCATTTGCATTTATCAAATCCAGGATAGATAAGGATACAGAAAAGTATGCAAAGACCATAGAAAAACGGAAAGAAGCAGGGAAATTAGGAGGCAGACCAAAAGCAAATGGTTCTACAGAAAAGCAAGAGAAAGCAAAAAAAGCAAATGGTTTTTCTGAAAAGCAAAATAACCCTGTATATGTTAATGATAATGTTAATGTAAATGATAATGTTTTAAAAGATAAAACATATACGTGTGCTTTCGAGGCACTCTGGAAGGCGTACCCGAGAAAAAAAGAGAAGGCAGGAGCTTATAGATGCTATAAAGCAAGACTGGCGGATGGTTTTTCAGAGGACGAGCTGGAAACAGCAGTTAAAAGATACGCAGATGAGTGCCAGAGACAAAAGACCGAGCAGAAGTATATCAAACTGGCTGCTACCTTCTTGGGACCAAGTACACCGTTTATGGATTATCTTGGAGAGGCGGAAGGATATGACACTGGAGGAGAAACTGCAACAAGTGAAACGGGATATGTCAAACGGCTTGTTGAGCAGGGATTCGGAGAAGAGTTCGGAGGATTCTGATGTCTGCCCGATCTGCAGGGGCACTGAATGGATTACCGAAGTAGTGGACGGCGTGGAAGTAGCTTTCCCCTGTAAGTGCAGGGAAGAGAACCGGATGCGAAGGAGAATAAGATTCGCCGAGATTCCAGAAGCATTTAAAGATATGACCCTTGCCACGTTCCGTACAAGCGTCTACAAGGCACCTGAGAGCAGGAAGACGATAAATGTTGCCTGTGCCATGATAAAAGAGTACATAGGAGCCTTTGACGAAGCCAAAAGCAAAGGTATGGGATTGTACCTGTATTCCAGGACAAAAGGCTCTGGAAAAACCAGAATGGCGGCATCTCTTGCAAATGAGATTATGCAAAAGCATGATACCGGTGTGAAATTCGCTACGTCCATGAACATCCTGGCAGAAATCCGGCGCACTTATGACAATGACAGCGAGTACACAGAGAGCCAGCTTTTAGATGCTCTGGTGATGGCAGAAGTCCTAGTGGTGGATGATTTCGGAACTGAGAAGGCAACCCAGTGGGTGCGGGATAAGTTCTATCAGATCGTGAACAGCCGGTATGTGGAACGGAAAATAACAATCTTCACCAGCAACGAGCCAATACAGGGCTTAGATTATGACGAGCGGATAACAAACCGGATTAAAGAGCGGTGCTACCAGATAGACTTCCCAGAGGAATCTGTACGGGAGCACATCTACCAGGAGAACATGCAGAGGATGGTCGAAAAGATAGGTGCAGGATATGCACAAGGAAGGAGTGAGCAGAATGCTGCATATCATAGATAACTACTATGCACAGACAAATAATTATGGATACAGCGTTTTAAGAGATACCGGAAAACAGAACCCTAAGACTGGTGAGCAGACATACATTCCACTGGGGTATGTCGGAACCATAAAAGAAGCGCTGGAACTGGTGAAAAAAGATATTGTGCATAACCATATCAAAGAGCATGATATGGAACTTACGCAGGCTCTTTGCTTTATTAGGGAGCAGACGGACAGGATATTGAAAGTTATGGTAGGAATAGAAGTATAGGAGAGAAACGATGCAAGCATTATACACAATACAGGAAGTCGCAATTTTCATGTTTCAGATTTGTGGTTTCTTGATGGGACTGCTGGTGATCTGGATATTGGTACTGGCAGGAGCAGAGCTTTATTGGGACCGGAAGTGCCAGATGGATAAAAACAAGAGGAGAAAGAAGCGGGGGTGACACAGTATGAAGAAATAGAATTTAATCCCAGGGAAAACATACCTGAGAAGGCATAAAACAATAGTCCATGGTAGATATGGCAACAAAGAAGCTGAAGCAGAGGGCTATATCGAATGTATGCAGGTGACGCCGGCAGGGGGCTGTGTTCTTCCAGAGCGGGAATGTGCTTAAACTGACGGATGAGGAGATAGAAAGAGAGGTAAGGGAAGATGGATGAAAAGAAAGTTAGAGAAGCGATAGAAACTATCAAATCAAATTATCCGACAAGTGGATATTATATGTTATGTGAAGCATTAGATATAGCAATCGAAGCACTGGAAAAGCAGTTGCCGAAGAAATCAATTATTAAAACAGAAAAAGAAGTTCCTCATACTATAACCTTAGAAATGTTTTTTGAAATCAAAAATGCAGAAATGTATGGAGGAGAAGGAAGCACTGGATATGCAGAAATAAAAGAAGATGTGTGCCTGGAGAGTATGAAAGAATATGATTTACAGAAGGATGCAGAAGGGAAAATAGAAGGATTCGCAAAGATGCTTAAGGTAAGCAAGGAAGATGTACGAATCATATCGAGAACAGAGTATGAGGACAACACAGAGGAGGATTAATTATGACAGAACAAACAAGAACCTGTGCCACATGCACAGAAAATGACGGAGGCCTATGTGATTTAAAAGGCATCCTAATAGAAGATGATGATACATGCGAAAGATGGAGCAATAAGCAAGCAGACTGGCGGGAACATATGATGCATACGTTTCTGGCCGGACATTGAAAGAGAGGATAGAAAATGACAGGCAGAGAATTAAGTAACAAATTAAATTATTTAGGGATGGAAAGAAGAATTAGGAAGCTGGCCCTGGAAGAAAAATTGGAAACAGCAGAAAAAATTGCGGTAATGACAGAAATAGAGGTTTGTGAATTGATTTCAAAAAAGTATGAGGTGGTTTACTCCGAAGCGGAAGAAATCGGTCTTGTACGCAAAGATAAAATGAAGGAATACAATTCTTTGGTAAAAGTTATTTCACGTTAAATTACATTTTAGGTGATGAAATGAAAATAGGACTTATAGATGTAGATAGCCACAGATTTCCAAACTTGCCATTAATGAAAATAGCAGCGTGGTATAAACAGCAAGGAAATTCAGTGGAGTGGTATCAGCCCTTATTTAGCGGACACATGGATAGAGTGTATATGTCAAAAGTATTCAGCTTTTCGCCAGAATATGAGTATTACATAGACGCTGAGGAAATTGTTAAGGGTGGCAGTGGCTATTGTATAGAATTAGTAAACAGGAAAGAAATTTACCACACAGAAAATGATATTCAACTGCCAACAGAAATTGAACATATTTACCCAGATTATAGCCTATATCCAGAGTTAACCAAAGACACCGCATACGGATTTATGAGCCGAGGATGCCCAAGAGGCTGTGATTTTTGCCATGTAAAAGCCAAAGAGGGAAGAAAAGCATACAAAGTAGCTGATTTATCGGAATTTTGGAGAGGACAAAAAAACGTTGTTCTTCTGGATCCGAACCCAATTGCCTGTAAAGAATGGAAAGATATTCTGCAGCAGCTTGTAGATTCTAATGCGTGGGTAGATTTTTCCCAGGGTGTTGACATTAGATTAATGACAGAAGATAAAGTGGAGATGATAAAGAAAATTAAGACGAAAAATATTCATTTTGCATGGGATAAATATGAAGATAAGGATAAAATTATTTCAAAATTCAAGATGTTTAAGGAGATGACTGGTTGGGATAAGAGAAGGCTGACAGTATATGTTCTGACAAATTTTAATACCACAATAGAACAGGATTTAGAAAGAATATATACGCTAAGAGATTTAGGATATTGGCCGTATGTGATGATATACAACAAGCAGCAGACGCAAGCAGGAGATACCGTTAGGAGGTTGCAGAGGTGGGTAAACATGAGAGCTGTTTTTGAGAACGTACATAGATTTGAAGATTATAAAAAATGACATTCGGTGGAGGTAGCGAATGAAACTGAGATTTAAAGAAGGTGACTAAATGGAAGACAGATGCATATGTTGCGGAGAAATCATCCCAGAGGGAAGGCAAGTATGCTGGACATGCGAGAAAGGAGAAGTGAACAATGGAAATAATCGGATGCATATTAGTTGCGATTGTAGCAGCAGGATTTATGGTAATTGCATGGGCGGCAAAAGACGAGTAGGAGGGCAGCAGATGATAAAGAACGGTTCCGGGATTCCAGACCCTGTTTTAACACAGGCCATGTGGGGAATCCGACAAGAAGAGAAAACAAGAGAACTGGAAAAGAGACATGGCGTATACCGAGGGAAATATTACCAGGTGTTGGTAGAAAGAACCTCAGAGAACGCAAGGACGTATAAAACAGTAAAAGAATACAGAAAAATGAAAGTAATCGGCGTATATCCGAATATTGTTACATTAAAAGACAAAAGCGGAATCGTAGAGAGTTTTCGTTGGAACGATTTTTACAAGAAAAGGAAGTGATTCCATTGGAAAAGAGACTAAGAGACATGACTTGGGAAGATTATGGAATATCCAAGAACCGATACAAGGAGCTGAAAGCCTTCTGTCTGCAATATGACGAAAAGAAAAGCAAGATAAAGTACGGAATATCAGCAATGCAGTATGATGGCCAGCCCAAAGCCCATAACACAGGAAGCCAGGTAGAAAACCAGGCAATAGAAAATGAAATCTACAAAAGAGACTGTGCCATGATAGAAGAAGCTGCTATAAGGGCAAATCCGGGGATATGGAAGTACATACTGAAATCTGCAACTAAAGGGATTCCGTATGAATTTATAGAGTATGATGAAGAACAGGGAAGGATTCCAATGGGAAAAACAGATTTTAATGCAACTAGGAGATTATTTTATTATAATCTGCATTGTTTAAAAATTGGGTTCAAATTGAGCAACTATCCATGATATTATGATATCGGGTAAAGTTGAAACAGAGGTAACAACTTACCCATTTTGGTTTTTGACTCCTTTTTTTGTATACAGAATGGCAGCAGGGTGTCACAGCCCTGTTGCTGTATCAGGCTCAGACGGTAACGCCTGTATGGTGCCTTGAAAGGTAAATGCCATAAAAGACCGTCCGTCCTCTTTTCTGGTATAGATACAGGTTTGGAAAGTAGCTCAGTTGGTAGAGCAGGAAACAATTCCAAGTCCCAGGTTCGATTCCTGGCTTTCCAATTCTCCTAAATGGAGACCATCCCAAAATACTTTTTTTCAAACACCCTGTAGAAATATGGGGTGTTTTGCTGTATGATAAAAGAAAAAAAGTGAGGGAGAATAGTAGTGGAAAAAAGTAAAGCAACTAAAACTGCACTAATGGTTTGTATGATAATATCTGCAATCGGGATTATCATTTTGGAAAGTGCAGGGTGCAAAGATTTGAGAAAAGCAGTCGCTAGTATTTTTTTGTTTTTATCCGGAAAAAGAGCATTGTTTTGTAATATTTTTCTTGGTATTTTAGCAAGTGCATTCTGTATGTATATTGGCGAATGTGTGTCAATATGCGTTATGCGAAAAACTGCACGAACAGAGATAATAGAGTTAGCTGATGAATTATGGCCTGTGATTTATATAAAACCTGGGAGAGGAAGAGAATCCTATGTTCGAAATGCGTATGAATTTATTAAATATCAAAGTGAGATAAAAAGACTTCATCAAGAATACGACAGAAAAAAAGAGACAGTTGGATTAATTATAGAGTTATTGCATCAATTATTAGAGACATATAAGCTGATATATGAGAATGACACAATGAAAAACAATAATTATAAATTCTATGTAGAACATTTGGAAAAATATAAAGATTATATCATGAATGATAGAAAATTTATGGAAGAGTTAAAAAATGAATTTGATAAATACAAAAAAGCTATGGAAGATAGAATTGATGAATGTGTTGAACAAATTACAAAAATTGAAAAAAAGTATGAAAAAATAATTGATTTGTTTAAAAAAGAAAATTTATAAGACACCTATCCAGGGGTGTCTTTTCTATTACCCATAAGGACCCTTAACTCAGTAGGTTAGAGTACCCGGCTCATAACCGGGCAGCCCTGGGTTCGAACCCCAGAGGGTCCATTTACAAAACAAACGAAATGAGAGGTGGTGATATTTGGATGGAGAAGTAAAAGCAACAAATGCAGAACTTGCCTATCAGGATTACCTAAAAGGCATGAAGTACAAAGAAATAGCCGAGAAATACGGTGTGACGATAAATACAGTAAAGTCCTGGAAGACCAGATATAAATGGTCAAAGGATGGTAAAAAAAGTGTGCACACAAAAACGAAAAAGGTGTGCACACAAAAAAGCAACGAAAGTAACGCTAAAAAAGAAGCCATTGCAGAAGCGGTTGGGCAAGTGATAGAAAATGCTGAATTAACCGATAAGCAAAGGCTTTTTTGTTTGTATTATGTGAAGTGTTTTAATGCTACAAAGGCATATAAGAAGGCATACGGATGTAGTTATGAAACGGCAATGACAGAAGGAAGTAAAACCCTAAGAAACCCTAAGATAAAGGAAGAAATTATCAGGTTAAAGCAAAACCGCCTAAACCGGGAAATGCTAGACGAATCTGATATTTTCCAGAAGTACATGGATATAGCCTTTTCAGATGTAACAGATTTCGTAGAATTTGGTCAGGAAGATGTACCAGTGATGGCAGTTTATGGACCGGTACAGGTAAAAGATGAGGAAACAGGAGAAAAGAAAACCCTCACGAAAAGAGTGAATGTTGTTCGTTTCAAAGATTCCTCAGAAGTAGATGGAACCCTGATTGCAGAAGTAAAACAGGGAAAAGATGGCGCAAGCATTAAACTGCCGGACAGAATGAAAGCTCTGGAATGGCTTGCAGAACATATGTATATGGCAACAGAGGAACAAAGAGCAAGAATTGAAAATATAAAGGCTAAGACAGAACAAATAAAAGGTTCCGGACAGGATGAAACAGAGGATAAGGTGATGAAACTGTTTGAAGCCATTGGAGGTGCATTAGATGCTGAATCTTAGCAAAGCATATACACCAAAGCAAATAGAAATCCTAAGAGCATGTAGAAATACAGACTGGTTTCTGCTCATAAATCATGGGGCAAAACGGTCTGGTAAAACGCAGTTGGATAACGATATCTTCTTACAGGAGTTGATTCGTGTTAGAAAAACTGCAGATAAACTGGGAATTGATACACCACAGTACATTCTTGCTGGATATTCTATGGGAAACATTCAGGATAATATTTTGACGGAGTTATCCAATAAATATGGATTTCAATTTAAATTTGATAAATTCAATAATTTTACCTTATTTGGTGTAAAGATAGTACAGACATCACATGGGAATATCAGTGGACTTGGACGCATCCGAGGAATGACAGCTTTTGGTGCTTATATCAATGAAGCGTCTTTGGCAAATCAGGAAGTATTTGACGAAATCAAGGCAAGATGTTCAGGACCAGGTGCCAGGATTATTGCAGATACAAACCCAGATCACCCAGAACATTGGCTTTTGAAAGATTATATAAAATCAACAGCAGCAGGCATTATGAATTTTCACTTCTGCCTGGATGATAACACCTTCCTGGATGAGCGCTATATCAAAAATATCAAAGAATCTACACCAAAAGGAATGTTCTATGATAGGGGTATTAATGGTGCATGGGTTTCTGGAGAAGGGGTCGTGTATCCTGATTTTGATCAGAATGTCCATGTGATTACACCGTTGCAGGCAAAACAAATCATATTTGACAGGGTATTTTGTGGAGTTGACTGGGGATGGGAACACTGGGGCGCTATTGTGGTGGTTGGCGTTAAAGGCAGCAGCTACTATATTGTTGAAGAACATGCTGCACAGCATAAGTATATTAAAGACTGGATAGTAGTAGCGGAGGATATCATCAGACGTTATGGTGATGTCCCTTTTTATTGCGATCCAGCAAGACCAGAACATATTGCGGCGTTTCAGAATGCAGGTATTAACGCTTACATGGGGAACAATCGGGTACTTTCTGGCATTGAAGCCATTGCTACACTCATGACAAATAAACAATTCTTTATCGTATATTCCCGGTGCCCAAGGTTCAGAGAAGAAATTTATAAATATATCTGGAAGAAAAATACTGGGGAACCACTAAAAGAAAATGATGATGTTCTCTGTGCAATCCGATATGGTATTTATTCTGATATGACAGTGAATGAGATTGAATTGCCTGGACAGAGCATGGCTGAGCAAGCGGAGAAATTGAAAGGAATGTTTTAAATGTTAGAAGTAAATAAATTTGAACATGGAACAGATGCAGCACATCACACCTCAAAAAGTTTCCAGCAATTGTACGGACCAGAGACAAACCGCTCCTATCGTGCTAATAGCGCAGAGGAAATTTTGGATGATGTGAATAAACTGGCTTCCATGATTCGAAACCATCATGAGGTCCAATGTCCCAGACTTGAGGCATTAGACGACTATATAAAGGCTAGAAATAATGGAATATACAGTGACAATTCTAGGAGAAATGAAGAAGAAAGAGCAGACCACAGGGCGGCTCATAATTTTGCTAAGGTCATCAATGTATTTGATGTTGGTTACAATACAGGAGTTCCTATCAAAAAAGTAAGTGATAATGAAAAAATAAATGAAATCATTGCAGAATACGATAAGGAAAATGATATTGAAGCTCTGGACAGTGAGTTGTGGCGGGACATGAAAAAGTATGGAAGAGCTTACGAACTCCAATACAGAAATAAACAGGATAAAGACAGATCTGTTATTAGTAATGTGTTTGAAACTTTTGTATGTTATGGGTTAGATGTGGAAAGAACACCACTTTTTGCGGTACGTTATCCGAGATACAAGGTAGAAACTCAGGAATTTACCACCGTTACTGTCTATACGGATAAAGAGATTATTACCTATAAACCATGTCAGATGAATGCGCTGAGGCTGGAAGAAGAGAAAAGGGAACACCATTATTGGGAAGAAGTGCCAATTACAGAGTATTCACCGGACAGATATCGCATGAGCGGATACGAAGATGTAATCCCTCTCATTGATTTATATGATGCAGCGCAATCAGATACCGCTAATTATATGACAGATTTAAATGAAGCAACTATGATAATTACAGGAAATCTAAATCTGAATAAATATAAAACGGACGATCTTATAAAAATGAAAAAAGCAAATTTAATGCTTTTAACAGAAGGAGTGAACCCAGATGGAAGTAAATCACAGACAGATGCAAAATACATCTATAAGCAATATGATGTAACAGGGACAGAAGCCTACAAAGAAAGACTACAAAAAGATATTCATAAGATTTCCTTTGTGCCGGATTTAACAGATGATTCTTTTTCTGGCACTCAGTCAGGGGAGGCTATGAAGTACAAATTATTCGGATTCCAGCAGATGGCAAAGACAGGACAGCGAGGGTTCAAAAAAGGACTTATGCGAAGATATCGGTTGCTTCTGAACATGAAAAACTACGTGAATGAAGCTGATAATGCGAGCCTTGATAATTTAACCATTACATTCACACCAAACCTTCCAAAAGCTGTATTGGAAGAGTTGAAAACACTTGTTGATTCCGGTATGGAAATTAGCCAGGAAACCCTCATGGGACTTGCCTCCTTCATTGATGATGTGAAAGCAGAGTTAGAAAAAATCCAGAAAGAGGAAAAAGAAAACGAGCAAGACCCTGTTATGGCTTCTATGTTTGGAAATCAGGTGCGGCAGGATGATGGGGGGGCAGAAGTTCAGGGTAAATCATTAAATGGTGCCCAGACACAAAGCCTTATTGCTATTATGTCACAATTTAGTGCTGGAACTCTTTCGGAAGGACAGGCAGTAAATTTGATATCTACAGCAATTGGAATTAACAAAGATGAGGCAAGGGCAATATTAGATGGAGAATTATAAATGAGTTCACAGGAATACTGGAAAAAAAGAGAAACAGCCCAGCAAAGGAAAAATATCAGGGATGATGCAGCATATCAAAAGCAGATAGCAGAAATTCACCAGAACATGTTAGACGAAATCCAGAAGGAAATTAATGGGTTTTATGTCCGGTATGCGAAGAAGGAAGGAATTACCATTGCGGAAGCCAAGAAACGTGCATCTAAACTGGATATTGAAGAATATGCTAGGAAAGCCAAGAAGTATGTGGCAGAAAAAGATTTCTCAGATAAGGCCAATGAAGAGATGCGCCTTTATAACCTTACCATGAAAGTGAATCGTCTGGAACTGTTAAAGGCTAAGATTGGACTGGAACTGGTCAGTGGATTTGATGAACTGGAAAAGCTTCTGGGAGAAAAATTAACAGAAAAGACATTGGAGGAGCTGGAAAGACAGGCTGGAATCCTTGGAAAATCCATACAGGACAATGCTAAAGCGGCACATGCTATTGTAAATGCTTCTTTCCATAACGCAACTTTTTCAGACCGTATCTGGATGTACCAAGACATGCTAAAGGCAGATTTATCGAAACTTTTGCAGCAGAACATCATACAGGGAAAACACCCAAGAGAACTTGCTACACATCTTAGAAAGCGTTTTGGAGTAAGTCAGTATAATGCAGAACGCCTTATGGTTACAGAGTCTGCCAGAATCCAGACAGAAGCCCAGAAGCAATCCCTGGAAAGGAACGGGTTTGAATATTACGAATATATAGCCTGTGGCAAGAGTGATGTATGTGAAATCTGCAAAAGCCTAGATGGAAAACATTTTAAGGTCAAAGATATGATGATTGGCGAGAATGCTCCTCCTATGCATCCTTTTTGCCATTGTTCTACAGCAGCGTGGGAAGATAGTGAAGAGTATGAGGCATGGTTAAACATTTTGGATAAAGGCGGTACTACATCTGAATGGGAGAAATTCAAAAAGAGTAAGGAAAAAGAAGAAAGCAAACCAAAGTATAAATATAAAGACACTATCATTAACAAGCCTATGATTAGTTCTGCAAAATACCGGAGAAAGTTCTCGGACATTACCGGAGATTCAAAAATAAGTAGAATATTATGGGAAAATGCTCTAGATATGTTAGAACACCGCAATGGAACAAAGTATGAAGATTTAGCCTTCATAGATAGTAAGACGGGAAATGCTGAAATCAATAAGGGCTTCAATAAAGAGAATACAGCTTTACCCAACAAGAGCATGAAGAAGCTATTAGAGAATGCCGGTTTATATTCTGTCATTGCAATTCATAATCATCCAGGAAGCAGTGCACCTAGTCTACCTGATATCATGGCGTGCATAGACAGAAAATATAAATATGGATTGATTGTTTGTCATGATGGGAAAATTTATAAATATTCCGTTGATAAGAAAAAGTTTATTATTCCATTAGCATTTTCCGCGCTTGACCTGTTGTTAAAAGATGGGTATACTAAAGAAGTAAAGAAGCAGTTGGATGATGCAGGAATTAAATTGGAGGTGTTTTGATGGATAAAGAAAAAGAGTATCAGCGGATTTGTGAAAAGCTCGGTTTTATTCCATCGGAATATGAATATGACGGTCCGTTGACAGAGGATGATACATGGGTAAATCCTTTTTCAGTACTAACATCCGAAGAAAGCATATTTTTATACGAAAACGGATACCTAAATAAGCAGTAGATACCACCAGTCATAATAATGGCCGGTGGTATTTTTATACCCATTTTTAAGAAAGGAAAGGTAAAAAGTTATGAAATTTACAGAAGCGTTAAGAGAAATGAAGGAAGGTAAGAAGGTAAAGCTTCCGTCATGGGGCGGTTATTGGTATTGGGACAAAGAAAAACAGACAGTAATGATTCAGTGCAGACCACAGGACTCTGATCAGGGAGAACTTCTTGATATCAGAGAAACACAGAGAGTTGAATATACTCTTTCAAACGTGGCATCTGATGAGTGGATTATTGCAGATGAAATGAACTGTCCTGTTCTTGGTGGAGAAGTAACATTTAGCTTTGGTGATGCAATCAAGTACGTTAAACGAGGGCTGAAATTAAAACGTAAAGGTTGGAATGGGAAAAAACAGTACATTCAACTTGCTACAGGAATTTCCTATAAAGATGCTTCAGGAGATATCATCAATTGCGAACATGATGCAATCGGCAATATGGCAATTGCTTTTGTGGGAACCAGTGGTGTACAAATGGGGTGGCTTGCATCCCAGGCAGATATGTTGGCAGAGGATTGGGTGTTTGCGGATTGAAAATGCAACGCTATATAATAACCAAAGATGCGGATGTGCTGGCACCAAATTGGTTGGCAGACCGTATAAACTATAAAACAGTAAAATTTCTGTATATCATTCGTGATGGAGCAGAGGCATTGAAAGGGGTGAAGATAAATGACCAGACAGCCAAAATCGGTGATACGGTTTGCTTTGATGGTAAGAGGTTATCAGTAGAGAGGAGGTGATCCAGCAATCTCCCACCGGCAGGGAATGACCGGAACAGCAAAGGAGTGATGGAGCAATGATTGCGGTAAGTGTCCGCAAGGATGAAATTCAGATATCCGGCCATGCGAATTATGCAGAGGAAGGCAAGGATGTTGTATGCGCAGGGGTGACCGCCCTTACGCAAACTTTGGTGAAATCCATAGAGGATTTGACTGAGGACAAAATAGAATATGATATCTCGCCCGGAAGGGCTGATATAAAGTATAGGAATCTTTCAGAGAAAGCAAAAACTCTGGTGGATTCCTTTTTCATTGGCATCTGTATGATTGCAGATGAGTTTCCGGACAATGTTCGGATTGTCTAGGCATGGAAGACATAAAAAGCTATGGAGAAGTCAGGCGTGGAAACTATAAGCTACGGGAATCAACGCGATAGATTAAAAAATCGGAGGTAAAAGAAAATGAAGTTTAAAAAGTTTATGATGCTGCAGTTATTTGCAGAAGGTTCTGAAGGTTCAGATGGAGATTCCAGAAATGAAGGTGCCGACGGAAATGATCCTGAAACAAAGGAACAGGAAGATGATGAAGAGGATGATCCAGAGGATGAGAAAAAATACTCGGACAAGGATGTAAACAAAATCATTAACCGGAAATTTGCTGAGTGGGAAAAGAAAAAACAAAAAGAAGACGATGAAGCAAAGAAACTGGCAAAAATGAATGCTCAGGAAAAGGCAGACTATAAAAACAAGCAGCTGGAAGATAAGATTGCAGAATTGGAAAATGAGAAGGCTTTGTCTAACATGAGGGATGAAGCGAGAAAAATGCTGTCTGAAAAGAATATCAATATTTCTGATGAGCTGCTTGCTTTTATGGTATCCAAGGATGCTGGAGAAACAAAAAAAGCGGTAGATTCCTTTGCAGAACTTTTTAATGCGGCAGTAAATGAAGCTGTTAAGTCCAAGGCCAGACAAAGCACGCCAAAGGAAGGTGGGGCTTTTTCGGCAGGGTCAAAGAATCTTGGCATTGGAGATATGGCAAGAGAAGCAAGGATTATTAAATAGTGGAGGTAAAGAAAATATGAACAAAAATAAAAAATACGGAATGCAGTTATTTGCACAGACGATCAACCCGGATAATGTAACCATGTACGAACAAAAAGATGGTACTATCCCCGAAAAGTACAACAAGTTGATTTTAAAAGAAATCATCCATGGAAGCAAGGTAATGCAGCTTGCAAAATACGAAGAGATGGACGGAAAAGAGAAAGAATTTGAATACTTCGCAAAAGGACCAGGAGCTTACTGGGTAGGTGAGGGTGAGAAAATCCAGACATCTAAACCACAGTGGATGAAAGCTAAGATGGTTGCTAAGAAGCTGGGCGTTATCATCCCTTGTTCCAGAGAGTTTCTGCATTATAAAATGTCTGATTTCTTTGAGCAGATGAAACCAAAGATTGCAGAAGCCTTCTATCAGAAATTTGACGATGCAGCTATCCGAAATGTAGATAATCCATTTCCTCAGTCTTTGGAAGAATCTGCAGTAGCAGCAGGCAATGTGATTAGTGGAGGTATTAACTACGATAATATCCTTTCCATGGAAGATGCATTAAACGATGCGGATTACGATGTAAATGCATTTATTTCTACCAAAAAGAATCGTAGTACACTTCGCAATGTACATAAAATTGAAAATGGAGTAATTGTGGAAAGCCTGTATGACAGAGGTGCTAATACCATTGACGGACTCCCGGTTGTGGATCTGAAAGGTATGGCAAAAGGAAATCTCTATGCAGGAGATTTCGATTATATGTACTATGGAATCCCGTTTGGTATGTCTTATAAGCTGGATGAATCCGCACAGTTATCTACACTGAAAAATGAGGATGGTACACCGGTGAACCTGTTTGAACAGGAATTAGTAGCCCTTAGAGTCACTATGGATGTAGGATTTATGATTGTAAAAGATGAAGCTTTTGCAAAATTGGAAAAGGCAGAATCCAAGCTGGGGAAACTTACGGTTCAGTCTGCAGCAGGTACTGAGAAGGGAGATACTAAAATTACTGTAACTCCTTCAAAGACAGGTGGAAATACATACAAGTATAAAATTTCTGAAGAAGAAGTGAGTGTTGCATATGAACAGAATGTAAAGACATGGTCTGTGTGGGATGGAACTGCAGATATTACTGCAGAAACAGGGAAAAACATTACTGTAGTGGAGTGTAATGCAGAATACCAGGCAATGAAAGCTGGAACAACCGTTGTAACAGCGAAAGCCTAAGAAGGTGTATGTATGCTTAAGAAATTAAAACAGATGCTTGGCTTTTTGGAAGAAGATAAGTCTGCGGATGGTAAATTATCCTGGATTCTTGATTCTACACAATCAAGACTTAAGGTTCTTCTTGGGGGGATAGAGCCAGGGAACGATCTGGAATATATTGTGATTGAGGTTTCTATTGCCAGATACAACCGAATTGGCTCAGAAGGGCTTTCTTCCCATACAGTAGAGGGAGAGAGTCAGAATTTTCAGGAATCTGATTTTGCAGCTTATATGGACGATATACGGGCATATAAAGAATCTTATAATCAGGATGAGACAAAAGGAGGGATTCTCTGGATATGAGATACGATACACCAGTCTATTTCCAGGAAATTACTCCAGGGGAGTATGACCCAGAAACAGGGGATTACAGGGAAGATACGATACAGGAGACAAAACGCCTGGCATCTGTTATGAACACAGGGGAAGAGACGTTAAAGTTACTCTATGGCAGTATCAAACAAGGAAGCCTTACTATTCAGCTTCAAAATCATTATAACGCCCCGTTCAGCCGCATACGCATTGGAGAGACCGTCTACCAGGTGGATGTTTCCAGGAAGCTTAGGGTAAAGCATACGTTTATTGTATCGGAGGTGCAGGGATGCCAAAAGTAAAGATTGTAGGCGTGGAAAAGCTGCAAAAGAAACTGAGGAAAAATGTGGATATGGAGGAAGTAAAGAAAGTAGTGCGCCATAACGGAGCGGAGATGCAGGCAAAAGTCCAGAGAAATGCTCCTATTGACACAGGTAACTTGCGTAGAAGCGTAGGACTGGAAATACGAGACAACGGTTTAACCGCAGAATCCGAAGCAACAGCAGAATATGCAGGATATGTGGAATATGGAACCAGATACATGAAAGCACAGCCTTATATGCGGCCAGCCTTCGAGGAACAGAAAACCAAGTTCAAAAATGACATGAAGAAATTGACGAGGTGACACCATGGACCCACAGCAGGAAATCTTCACAGAATTGTTATTAAGAATCAAAGCATTGGGATATGACGTATTTGACGGGGAACTTCCGCCAGAGAATACACCATATCCTTTTGTATATCTTGGGGATATGCAGCAGACAGACCGTAATACAAAAACAGAGGTTATTGGTAGCACATTCCCTTCTATCCATATCTGGCACAGCAGCCCAAAGAAACGGGGAACAGTATCAAAGATGCTGAGGGAAATCAAACTTGTGTGCCGGAGGATAGAAAAAACAAAGAATTACTCTTGGTTTGTAAAAAATATGAACCAGAGAATTATCACAGACACTACAACAAAGACTCCACTTCTTCATGGGATTTTGGAAGTGGAGTTTGCTTTTAGTTAGGAGGAAACAGGTATGAATAGATATAAATTACAGTTATTTGCAGAAGCGGTGTCCGGAAAGAAAATTGTCTATATGTACAGGATGTTGGCTGATGCAGCAAAAGAAGCAGCTACACATCTGGCTTTTACGACAGAGAACAGCACTTCCATGAGCCGTGATGCAGATACCACAGAAACAAAAGATGGACCAATTCGAACACCAGGAAGTGTAGAAATTGAAATTACTACCACAGCACTTTTAGCAGTAAAAGATACGATGATCCAGAAACTTCGTGACGCTTTGGTAAAAGAAGGGAAAGTGGAGATTTGGGAAATCAACCTCGCAGAGGCTGGAACTACACAAAATAAATACAAAGCGATTTATTACCAGGGGTATGTTACGGAGTTCGAAAAGACATCCGGTGCAGAAGATTATGTAGAATGTTCTCTGACCTTTGGAATTGAAGGAACGGGAGCAGACGGAGAAGTAACACTTACGGTAGAACAGCAGGAAATGATTGAATTGTATGGATTTAAAGATATCACAAAAGAAGGAGAGTAAGATTATGATGGAATTAACAATCAATGGACAGGTATATCAGTTTAATGCAGGAATTGGGTTTATGCGTAAGATGAACCAGAGAGCCAGCGTAAAATACGAAGGGACCAGTCTGAAAAGAAACACCGGGCTTACTTACTTGGTAGCAGACCTCATGGATGGAGATATCGAAACTTTGATCTTGACACTCGATGCGATGAATGAAGGGAAAACCCCGAGACTGACAAAGAATCAGATCGAAGACTTCCTGGAAGATGAGAATACGGATATTGACAAAGTATTTCAGGATGTGCTGGATTTTTTAAAGAAGTCGAACTGTACAAAGAAGGCAGTTCTGGATATCGAGAAAGCAGTACAGGAGAAGCAAGGGCAGCAGAAGCAGTAGAACCTTTTGAAAAGGTTTACGAGAAGATTGCAATCAGTTGCTTTCGGTATTATGGTTTTACATCCCTGCGACAGGTAGATGATCTGACTTTGAAAGAGTGGAGGATCATGTGCAAAGCAAAGGAATTGCAGGATGTAGACCGGATGTTTTGGCTGCACCAGCAGGCCTTTCAAAATTTCAGAGTGAAAGCTATGAAAAGGGCTGGGAAGAACAGGAAAAAGCCGGTATATTCTACCTTTGATAAGTTTTTCAATTACTCCCGGATGCTTAAAAAAGCAGAGGGAGAAAAAACAGAAGATGAGTTTGCGGCAATCAAGAAGTATTTAAGAGAAAAGGAGAAGTGACATGGCAGAGAGTTTTTCTGTAAAGGCAATTTTATCAGCAGCAGACAGTGGCTTCTCCAAAGCATTTCGGAGCGCAGAAAGTGTTGTTGATAGTCTTAAAAGTAAGGTTAGCAGTGGCCTGGGGTTCGGTATCCTTACAGGAATCGGACAACAGGCTTTTCAAGTGGTAAATAATGGAATAAGCAATATGGTAGGAGAGCTGAATTCTTCCAGTAAGGCATGGAAAACTTTTGAGGGGAACATGGGGATGCTGGGGAAAAGCTCAGGGGAAATCAAACAGGTAAAAGGGGAATTGCAGGATTTCGCTACACAAACTATTTACAGTGCTTCAGATATGGCAACTACTTACAGCCAGTTGGCAGCAGTGGGTACAAAGAACTGTACGGAACTTGTAAAAGGCTTTGGTGGTCTGGCTGCGGCAGCAGAAAATCCTACTCAAGCAATGAAAACCCTTTCCCAGCAGGCTACCCAGATGGCGGCAAAACCGACTGTGGCATGGGCAGATTTTAAATTGATGTTAGAACAGACACCGGCAGGTATTGCAGCAGTAGCAAAAGAGATGGGGAAAAGCACCGGCCAGTTGGTAAAAGATGTCCAGGCAGGAACTGTTGAAACAGATGCTTTCTTTGATGCAATCGCCAGGGTGGGAACGAATGATGCGTTTACAAAACTGGCTACCTCCTACAAGTCTGTGGATGAAGCCATGGGCGGCTTGATGGAAACGGTAAGCAATAAATTACAGCCGGCATTTGATAAAATATCGGAACTGTCTATTGGTGGTATTGAAAAGGTCATTGACTGCATTTCTGAATTTGATGGGGAAGCCCTGGCCGCCTCCATTACAGTAGATAAATTAAAAGCTTCCATGGTATCTTTTGGCACTGTGGTTGGAAGTGCCATTATGGCAATCGGGGGAATCAAAGCCTTTGATACTTTATCGGCAGGAGCGGAATCATTTGGACTTTCTTTTGACAGCGTTATGGGCGGTGTGCAGACAGTTACCAGGAAGACCTCTGATATCATATCGGGAGTTGGAAAGAAGATAGGAAACATTAATTTTGATTCTTTGGCAAAGAGCGCAAAAAGAGGTGTTAAGAGTATTGATACTGCTTTTAAGAAAGCGGGAGATGCAGTAGACGCTTATGGAGGGAAAATTGCTTATGCGTTAGAAGCTGTATCGAAAAATTTATCCGATAAAGGGATTGCAGTCTGGGAGAAATTTGCAAAAACAGGAGACAAAATTTCAGGAATGGGTGATACGATTTCAAAAAGCCTGAAAAAAGGTGGAAGTGCTATTGGAAAGTTTGTAGACAGAGCTTCTACGATTGCATCACCATTGGAGGGGATTTTTAAAGGTGTTGCTTCTGGAATTGGAACAGGCATACAGGCATCAGCAAGCGTAGGTATGGAAATCATGAACCGCATGGTTTCGGGGATGGCTTCGGTGATGCATCTTGCTATGTCCTCTCTGGGACCGGCAGCAATCTTAGGTCTGGTATTAGCTGGCCTTGGGCTAGTGAACCGTCAGTTTTCTTCGCAGATAGATACCATGATTCAGACAGCTATTGGAAAGGGACCGCAAATTATAGAGGGTCTGATATCCTCTATCCTGAGCAGACTTCCGGCTCTTATGAGTGCAGGGGCACAGCTTCTTACTGGTTTTATGCAGGCGGTCACAGTCAACCTTCCGGCTGTAGTCAACGGAGGCGTTTCCATTATCCATGCATTGGTGCAAGGCGTTATAGCGAACCTTCCTATGATGATGCCTGCGGCTATTCAATTAGTAGCCACTTTTGCGGATAGTATTTTAAATGCGCTTCCTCAACTACTGGTAACAGGAATGCAGTTTTTAGATGCTTTATCAAGAGGAATTTTGACAAATGCAGATTTGATTGTAGATTCCGCCTCAAAGATTATCAATGGATTTATGGGCAACATACAAACAAAGCTGCCGCAGATTTTAACTCTTGGAATGGGGATTCTGGAAAATCTGGCACAGGGAGCTGTCCGGATATTGCCACAGCTTACAGTGGTAGGATTAAATGCAATCACGGCCTTTATCCAGGGAATTTCCAACCATATTCCTCAGATTATGCAAAAAGGAATAGAGCTGGTCAAATTATTGGTTCAGGGAACACTTGAAAATCTACCAATGATTTTAGAGGCAGGAATCCAGGCAGTAACAGCATTCTTGCAGGGGATTGGTGAAAACATTCCTGTTCTGATAAATTCAGGGGCAGAAATTATCAGGACATTGATAGATGGCATCAAACAGGCAGCCCCGCAAATCGCAAGTGCTGGATGGGAGATTGTAAAAGCTCTTGGAAATGGAATAAAAGAGGCTGTCACAGGAATTGATCTGGGTTCTGTTATGTCAATTTTAGGTGGAGTAATTGGATATAAGGCATTTAGTAAGACATTTGGATTCCTGAAAAGCTATAATCCATTTAATGCATTTAAAAAAAATACAGAAGATGCACTGGGAAAAACTGCAAAGAGTGTGGGAAAATCAAAGTCTGTTATATCTCAGGCGGCTACGGGTATTGGAAATAGTCTGAAGGCAGCAGGACAGGGCATTAACACAGCCGCAAAGGGAATTGGAACTGGGGTCCGGAATGCTTTACAGGGGGTAGCCCAAACAATAAAAACTTTGGGTACTTCCATATCTGTTGCAGCAAAAGGAATCGGAACCGGATTGTCTACTGCCTTTCAAGGTCTTGGAGTTGCTCTTAAAATCGCAAATCCTGTCAACATCCTGGCCTTAGGCGCAGCAATCACCATGGTAGCTGCCGCTTTTGCTTTACTCGGCTCTCAGGGTACTGGCGTGGCAACTGTAATAAGCTCAATCGGTACCGCCTTCGGAAACGCAGCACCGCTTGTAGAGGCAATCGGAACCGCAATTGGTAATGTGGCACCGCTTGTGGAAGCAATCGGCAATGTCCTGAGTAATATCCTTTCATCTGCAATTACAGCGGTGGCAAACGCCCTTCTGATCATTGCTCCGGTACTTCCAACGATAGCTTCTTCTTTTGCTATGCTATCTCCGCTTGTCACAGCACTAGGTCAGGCGTTTTCGATGGTAGCACAGGCGATCGGACAAGCAGTAAGTCAGATCATTACTGCCGTGCAGCCAATTGTACAGATCATCATGGACTCTTTTACAGAGTGTCTGTCTATTGTTGGTGAAACGGTTGTTGGAATTGTTGAAGCATTAGCGCCATTTGCTCCAGCTTTAGCAGAGATTGCAACTGTAGTAGGAGAAACAATACAGAAAATCGGGGAGTGCTTTACAGAATGTGTTTCCATAGTATCGGATGCAGTAGTGCAGATTGTAGAAGCGATCGCTCCGTTTATGCCGGAAGTACAGAAGATGGTGCAGGCTGTGTCAGATGCGGTGCAGAGCATTATGGAAGCGTTTTCGAATCTTGTCTCCCAGGTAAGCCCAATCCTGGAAAACCTTAAAGAGCTGGTTTCTCAGGTAGGAGATACCATAAGTGATGTTTTTGAAGGCATTGGCGATGTTGTAACCAGTGTAGGAGATGCAATCTCAGGAGTATTGGATTCCGTTGCTGGAATTATTGAGTCAGTAGGGAATTCAGCTTTGAACGCTGGAAAAGGTTTTAAACAACTGGCGCAGGGATTGGAGATTATTGTAGGACTTAATCTGTTGGATCTAGGGGCTTCTCTCGGTGCAGTAGCACTTGGCATCGGGCAGATCACAGCAGAATCGAAAGGATTGGCAGAGGCAGGAAATGGCATGAAAAGTTTTGGAAACGGACTGACAACGGTTTCTACAAATGGAGCCAGTGCAGTAGCGGCTTTATCAGGGCTTTCAGGAGCTATCACTCCGCTTACGTCTGTTTTGCCAACACTGCCGCCGGCGTTAACGGCAGCAGGACAAGCAGTGACAGCATTTGCGCAGAGTCTGTCCGAAGCAGTGACGTCAATCATCGCATCAGTGGCCGGTCTGACAAGCTTTTATACAGCCATGAATACATTGTCCAGTGCTGTTGCGGCCATGGCAGTCGGAGTGTCAGCTATGGTGGCAATTATAGAAACTTTAAATGGAGCACTTATAGCGGGGACATCATCAACAACCAGTATGAACGGCCAGGTGATGGTATTGAGTGCAAGTATGATCAGCGCGTCCGCAAGTGCTCAAACACTTGGAAAGTCTGTACAGACTTTTAAGACGATATGCGAAACCATCGGGCAGGCCTTTTTGAAGTTATCAGAAGTAACAAAAGAAGCCATGGACAAGGTTGTTCGGATTTTTAAAGATACTGAAGAAAAAGCAAAAATTTCAGGGAAAAATATCGGGAATAATATTAACGATGGTGTAAAAGAAGGGATGAGCAAACTTCCAGATACAGCGAAGGAGGCGGTTGATTCAATGCTGGCAGTTCTAAAAGCTGCAGAACCGGAAGCACGTTCTTGTGGTGTCTTTATTGGACAGGGATTGGCAGAAGGGCTTCGCTCCCAGATTGGAGCAGTACAAGCAGCGGCGGCAGCACTGGCAGCAGCGGCAGATGCAGCCATCCGTGCAAAAGCAAGAATTGCAAGCCCGGCAAAAACAACGATAGAAGATGGAAAATATCTTGGTTTGGGTCTGGTCAAGGGAATGAAAAACACGATTCCAAAAGTGCGAAAAATGGCAGCAAGGCTAATAGATATTCCACAAATCAGTGAATTTGGTGAAATGAAACTATGTGCTGCCAATGGAAACATCGGTCTGGATGAGAGTTTTATCTATGATTACGATGCAAACTACACCATCATTGTTCCTGTGGAAATTGACGGAAAAGAAACTGCCAGGGTGATCGCGCCCTATACAGAAGAAGAGTTGAATAAGCTGCAAAAAAGAGACAACAGAAAGCATGGATACAGATAAAAGGAGGGTTTATGTACAAATTCAGAGACATTCATCAAAATAAGATAACGGAAAGAGTATTGCCCTCCGAGGCATTGCGATTGAACGGCATATATATCGAAAACCAAATTGAAGGCTACCGGACGCTTAGTGTGTCCGGTAGAGAAGCTTTATCTCCAGAGTTGGAATTTTATGAAACAGACATCAGAGATGGTTCGATGCTAAAAAACAGGAGATATCCTGCAAGAACGATCAAAATAAAATACCAATTATCTGCGAATACAAATGAAAAGTTTCGTGAAGCTTTTAATGAGCTTGGAAGGATATTGAACGTAGAAGAGGCAGAAATGGTCTTTTGTGACGAACCGGATAAATTTTTTATAGGAACGCCATCTTCTGTGGGGACAGTGGAGGATGGAAAAAACATGGTAATCGGAGAAATTGAATTCCTATGCGCGGATCCATTTAAATATTCTTTGATGGAACATGAGGCATCCACTGCGCTTGACGGAACCAGCGTATTGATAGATTACAAAGGGACGTACAAGACATATCCAATTCTGGAAGCTGATTTTTATAAAGAGACCGAAACGGGAAGCAATGTGATCACCGGAAAAGGAGATTGCGGATATGTGGCGTTTTTTACAGAAAACGAAAAGATCATACAGCTGGGAGACCCTGAAGAGGTAGATGGAGTGGAAGATTATGAAAAATCTCAAACATTGATCAATCAGTCATTTCAAGCAACTGATGCATGGAATGAAGCTGCGAAGACATTATGGTCATTGAATAACGGATCCGTACTTCCGGAAACAGTACAGCAAATGGGGAATATCGGTATCGGCGAAGCATCTCATCTGGCCAATGATCCAAACATGAAATATAAAATCATTCTGGATAGGAGAGTGAGTGATGCCGGATATGTGAAATCATATTATACAGTAGCGGCAAAGGTAGTAAGAACAAGTCAAAACACAGCACATGTATATGTTGCGATCATTACATCTTTGCTGCAGGATTTTGTGGTATTTGATAAAGGATTTTCTCTGTACGGGACAATCCAGATCAACGGAGTATCGAGAACAGTTACATTGAAAACAGATGAAGATGTATGGGTAGGGACAACCGGAACTTCTGTTAATTTTGGGTTCAGCATTGGCGGTTTGTCTGAAGAAACAACATCTATATCGAATATAAGGTTTAAGGTAGAGAGGCATGATCAGAAAGAAGAGGGAGTATTGCATGAAATAACGTGTGATACACTTCCTGTTTCTAAATACACTGGGAGCGTAGCAGATTCTTATTTTTTAGCAGCATCTGACTATGGAAACTGGCAAGGTGGATGGCACGGACCATCTATTACAAGAAGTTTTCAGGAGGCAGATAATTGGACGATAACTTTTTCCTACAAAATGTGTATCGGAAAAGAAAATGGAGATGCAGAACAAAAAGGAGCGTTTCAAGTTCAGATTACGGACGGATTGGGACAGAGTGCTGCCGGGATCCGAATCGCTAAAAAAGCTTCTGGAAAAACTGCAGAAATGCTCTGGTATGTAAAAGGAGAGCTTGTATATCAGGAAGACATTGATGTATCTATAGATGCCGGAGAAACATGTACGATTCAGAAGTCAGGAACAAAAATAACGTTCCGCACGAAAAATGCGATAAAAGTAATTAATGATGCAAATGTTGTAAAGGCCAGAAAAATCTGTATAGCATTTGAAAAATATGCCGATCAGACTCCCCTTAAATACAATGGTCTGTATTGGATCAAGGTAGTTAAAGATAATTGCGATACATTTCGAAATGTACCAAATAAATTTAGTGCCAATGATATTTTGGAAGCTGACTGCAAAAATGGAGAAATACTTCTAAATAAGATCCAAGCTCCAGACTTAGGCGCACTGGGGAATGACTGGGAAGACTTTTATTTGATCCCAGGAATAAACCAGATTGGAGCCTCCTGTTCTGAATGGGTAAAACCTGGGTATAGGCCTGTATTTAAAGTTCGTTACCGGGAGGTATTCTTATGATCCTATATTTTACAGACAGACAGCTTAATATCCTGGGTCATGCAAGCAACAAGCTGCCCAGAGGTCTTGTGATCACAGAAGATCTAAAGACAGAGGATATCGAAACAGGGGTCGCAATTTTTGAGTGTACCATACACTACGATACAAAGACAATGGATACTGTAAAGCGATGCTTAAAAGTGGGAAATTATCTTTTACGGAGAAATGGTTCGGAAAATGAATTTTATACCATTATAGACACGGAAAACGACAAAAGAAAGAGGACTTTTACCATTTATGCGGAAGATGCGGGGCTTGACTTACTAAACGAAGTGGTTGGCCCTTATGAGGCAAGCGAAGCTTTTCCAATAAAGCACTATATAGATCGGTTTGCATATGATTCCGGATTTGTAATCGGTATAAATGAAGCGTCTGATTTAACCAGGAAACTGGTGTGGGAAGGAGAAGCCACAGCTGCAGAGAGAATCGCAAGTGTAGCAACACAATTTGATCATTGCGAAATATCTTACAGTTTTGATATCAAGGGGCTTGCGATTACAAATAAGTACATCAATATTTACAAAAAGCGGGGAAAAGATATAGGTGCACAGCTGCGAATGAACAAAGAAATAAGCGGCATTGTTGTAGCTGAGTCTATCGCAAACCTTGCCACAGCCCTTTATTGTACCGGTGGAACGCCGGAAGCGAAAGAGGGAGAAGAATCCGTGACAGAAATCCCGCCGATCACGCTGCAGGGATATGAATATGACGATGGAAATTTTTATGTAGATGGAGAATATCTAAAATCCAGAGAGGCATTAAAAAGATGGAGCAGATATATATGGCCAGATGAACCAAATCAGATCAAACACGAAGGGCATATTACAAGAAGATACTCTTATGATACCTTGAGTCAGAAGGAATTGTGTGCACATGCTGTGACTGAGCTAAAAAAAATATGTGAAGTAGAAGCGAATTATGAAGTGGATATAAAAACACTTCCGGATTATATTCAGATTGGTGATAGAGTTGTGATCATTGATGATGCTTCCGGTTTATATTTATCTACCAGATTTTTAAAATTACAGACTTCAGTTTCAGATGGGACATTTAAGGGCGTATTTGGTGAATACCTGTTAAAGAATGATGGGATTAACAGGAAAGTAATAGAGTTGGCAGAAGAATTCAGGAAGCAGGCCAACAAAGTTTCAGCTTCTATAAACAAAGTGGAAAAAAACACTCTGACATCTACTCGTGAAGAATTTTATCTTTCCAGTTCCCCCGCAGAGCTTATGGACGGGACTTGGAGTACCTCAAAGCCGGCCTGGACACAAGGAAAATATATATGGACAAGGACATACATCACGAAAGGAAATGGAAGCAGCTATTACAGTCCGGATGAGAATGGCGTTTGTATAAGCGGAAATACAGGGGATAAAGGCGATGATGCAATCATTCTAAGTATTGATAGCAGCAATGGTATGGTGTTTAAAAATAGTTCTTCGGACACAACGTTGGCGGTAATGATAATGATAGGAGAGCGTCGGATCGATACCAGTTCAGGAATACAGGATTACTTTGGAACAAATGCTCACCTGCGTTGGGAATGCAAGAAAAAGGATGAAGAAATATTCAGCTCGATTTCTGCTCACGATCCAAGATTATCCGATGGAGGATTCCGATTTACGGTAAGACCGGAAGATATTAATGAAAAAGCTGTGTTTAATTGCATTTTGGAGAATGTTGTTACAATAGCAAGCAATCAAGTGACACTTCTGGATCTGACAGATGGGATTTCGGTGGAAATGAGCAAGGATAACTATACCTTTTCCGGAGGTGTGGATTGTGTATTGGAAACACAGACGACGGAAGTGAAAGTTACGGCATTGCAGGGGAAAGAACAAACGCCGTGTGAGATTGGGGATGTAGTTCCTCCAGCCGGCATTTCTGTAAGTATTAACAATCATTCGACGGAACCGATCATGACGCTTACTGTGAATCCAGGATTAAAAAAAGGCGGATCTATTACCATACCGGTGCTTGTGGGAGAAATCACCATCAAAAAAGAATTTAGTTTCTCGATTTCATTTCGCGGCCAAGACGGGACAGATGGAAATGGCATTGTTTATACAGAAATAAAATACCAAGCCTGGAAAGATGGTGTTACGATACCAACCGGTCTGTGGTCAGATGATCCGCCAAAAACTACAGCAGAGAAGCCATATCTATGGAGCAGGATTAAATTGCGATATTCGGATGGAACGGAATCCGTCTCCTATTCGGTTGGATCAACACCGGAAGGGGTAATGCTAAAAGTACAGGACATGTTTTCTGTCCTTGTTACAGGAGAAAACGGAACATCTCTCATGGAACAGACAGAAAATGGATGGACGTTTAATATTACAAGCATACAGAAGACATTAAGCGATGCGACAAATAGATTGAATGAGCTGTCTGGTGCTTCGACAGAAGCGGAAAGTATCCTAAACAATTTGAAGGATACGGTAAGCGATCTGGGGACAAAAACGGCATATATCAGTATTCATTCGGATGAGTCAGGAAATCCGGTTCTTGAACTCGGGAAAGAAGGAAATCCATTCAGGGTGCGAATATCAAATACATCTGTAGACTTTATGGACGGCGCATCACGGGTTGCATATGTAAGTAATAAGACTCTTTACATTGAACAGGTTGTGATTAAAAATGAGTTGCAAATTGGCGTTGGAAACGGATTTATCTGGAAAAGGCGGAGTAATGGCAATATGGGACTTAGGAGAGTGAAAGAAAAATGAGCAGCAGATCGAACTATTACACAATCACATATGATGCAAATGGAGGGATAGGAGCACCATCATCGCAAACAGAATGGGGAAATGTCAACACTACGATATCTGCAGTGAGACCATCAAAAGATGGGTATGAGTTTTTAGGATGGTCATCGGTAAAAGATGGCGCAGTATCGTATCGACCAGGAGATGTGTACAGCGCTGGTATAAGCGTTACCCTATACGCTGTCTGGCGAGCCAATACGTTCACAATTACATATGATGCAAACGGTGGAATCAATGCTCCTGCTCAGCAAACAAAAAAATATGGAGAACCTCTGCGATTATCTACTCTTATACCAAACCGTACAGATTACAAGTTTATTGGATGGGGAGTCTCCAGCGCATCAACTACGATAGCATATAGGCCAGGTGATTCTTATCTTACAGATGCCCCTATTACTTTGTATGCAATCTGGCAGCTAGACTATACGGAGCCAAGGATTACAGAAATGACCGTTGATCGCTGTATACAAAATGGAATTCTCTCAGAGGAGGGAATGTATGCAAGAGTGATGTGCTCTTGGGAAACAGATAAGACACCTAAGAGTATTGTGATAAAATGGAAAAAAACAGAAGAATCCCTGTATAGTAGTTCTGTAAGTCTGATAGTTGGTACACAAAAAAGAGGTGTGGTAAACGAGATCATAGGGAATGGAAGTCTATCAACAGAATTTAACTATGACATTCGCATCGAAGTAACAGACGCTGTCAGAAGCAATTATGACACAAGAACGCTGCCATCTATGGAATTTATGATTGATTTCTTTGGGGAAGGGCTTGGCATGGCGTTTGGAATGCCAGCAAGAAGGGAAGGGATAGATTCTGCTATGATCCCTCATTTCGCTTCTTCTTTGGTTGGGAACACTTCGATAAAAGAATACGAGAATCTGAATGAGATTACCATCCCCGGCAACTATGCATGCGATCAAAATGTGTCGAAAACGTTGATTAATTGTCCTGTTAAGTCTGGATTCAAATTAGAAGCTGGGTATGCCTTTAACGAAAAAGACTATCTGTATCAAGAGATCAAAGATTTTTATTCCGGAAAAACGTATTACAGAGTTTGTAAACTCCTGGATCATTCCTGGTCTGAGTGGCAGACTACACAGGCAGGAGCCTCCTCCACACTTCTCTGGTCTGGAGCTCTCACCATGACACAGCAACACTCTATAACATTTCCATCGCTGATCAGTGCAACAGAAAAGGGCGTTATTTTAGTTTTTTCGCTTTTCGAAAACGGACAAGTGACAGACTGGGCATTCAGCAGTTTTTTCATACCGAAGGATTATGTTAAAAAGTATGAAGGAAAATGTATGACATTTATGCTGGCTACGGACAGATTTAATATTGTCGGGATAAAGTGCCTGTTTATTCATGACGGGAAAATCACAGGATATTCTGATAACGGTCTGGGAGCGAGGACTGGGAGTGGGATTACCTACGAAAATAACAAATGGGTGCTGAGAGAAGTATATGGCGTATAAGGAGAAAACATGAATAAAAAAACGGTAGAGAGGCTGGCGCCAAGGTACTACAACGAAACAGGAGAAAGAATAACCGAGTGGGACGTAGAACTTGGATGGTTAGAGGCGGGGCAGGAGAAAAACGAATATGGCGAATGGGTCATGAGATATACATATCATCTATATACAGGCGAAGAACTGTTGCAGATCAAGCAGGAAGAGGAAAAAGAAAAACTTGAGGAAAGCAGGAGACAATTAACATTTGAAGAAGTTACTACGAAGTTCTTGAAAAAGCAAATAAACGAGGAGAAAATTCAGGATCAGGTATCACTTCGGATGATGGCGTATTACCCAACTTTTGATGAGATTATTGGTAAAACAGTTAAAATAGGATTTAAGTTTGTGTACGAAGGGAACATGTATAAAACCAGACAACCAGATCTGCCGATACAAGAGCATTATCCACCAGGGATAGGGACAGAGAGTTTGTATGTTCGAATTGATCTGGAACATACAGGTGCTCTATATGATCCGATACCTTATGAGGGAAATATGGTGCTTGAGAATGGAAAATATTATACACAGGATAATGTGAAATACTTATGCACCAGGGACACTGTGAATCCGGTAACTCATGATTTAAAAGATTTAATAGGACTTTATGTAGAAAAAGGAGAATGAGATGGTAATAGTAAATTTTAGCGAAGAAAATATGTATCCAGATTATTATCCTGAAATATGGCAATACGATTACGGCCAAATCCTCCGCATCCAGGGCCTCACCCTTCCACCAGCGGTAGAGGTACATTTCTCTTTGCAGAATACAGGCGGAGAAACAACTACTCGTATCGGTGTCACGAAAGATGGAGTGACAGATGTGGTGATTCCAGATAGCCTCCTGGAAAATGGAGACATTGCACAGGATTATGAAATCTATGCGTTTGTGTACCTCAGAAACGAGACAAGCGGACAGACCGAGTACAAGATTACACTACATATTACTTCCAGGTCAAAGCCGGAAGTCTTTGACCGCCCGGAGGATGCAGAAATTTTTAAAGAAGCCATCAAGGCAGTGAATGAATCTGCAGCACGTTCCGCAGAATCCGAGAAGCAGGCAGAAGGTTGGGCGCATGGAAGAGAGGACTTGCCGGAAAGAACACAGGATAATGCGAAATATTATTCTGATCAGGCAAGAGAAGATTCTATGAAAACAGATGCAGACAGAAAAGAGGTCGGAAGACTTGTAGAATCTGTATCCGGGATAGGCGAACAGGTAGAAAAGGTAGAGGGTCTTACGAAACAGGCACAGACATCCGCTACAAATGCAGCTCTGTCCGAACAAAAGTCTGAGGAAGCTGCTACAAGGGCAGAAACAGCCCAGGCAGGAGCGGAAACAGCCGAAGGAAATGCAGAGTTAGCAGCACAGAAGACAGGACAAGACAAGACTGCGGTAGAACAGGCTAAGAAACTTGTACAGCAGATGGGGCAGGAAATCTTAGACAATAAGAATGCTGTAGATAAGACTGTGCAGGACTTTGGCATTACAGCACAGCAAGCCCTTGCAGATGTGAATAATGCCGGACAGGCACAGACAGAGCGTGTGCAAACTGCCGGAAATGATGCTGTAGAATCTATTAAGGCAGCACAGGGTACGGCTACAAGGGCGGTAGAAACAGCAAAGACAGAAGCTATCGAGGCAGTACAGACAGAAGGAACAACCCAGGCCGGGAATGTCTCCGCAGAAGGAGAAAAGCAGGTACAAGCTGTACAGGGTGCTGCACAGGAGATTATGGCAGACCGGGAGCAGATACAAGAAAATAAAACGGGCATTGCTAAACTAAAGGAAGATATGGCTAATATATATAGGTGGAAAGAAATAACTCCAATAGAAGTTGTTGAGGGGAAACTTATTCAATTAGACACAAAAGACGAATACGAAGCATCCAATTCCTGTTATGCAAAGACAGAAATTTCTAATGGTGTAAAAAAAATAAAAGTAAGTGGAAGGAGTGCATCTGCACAATATGGATACGGACTTGCAGCATTTTATGACTTAAATTTGCAATATATATCTTCTATTGCATCAGAAGATTCTACAGAATATGTAGATAAGGAAGTCACAGTTCCAAATTCTGCAAAATACATCATTGTTAATTTCAATAATATGAAAGGAAAAGTTAAAAATGTTTCCGCATTTATGGCAATGCCAGTTGCTGATGAAATAAAAAAAATAGACGATTTGTGCAACGTTAATACTATTCAAATTCAGAAAATTGATTCTAATATATCAAAAATACAAAATAAATTTGAATTTGATATAGAAATGAATATACATGGTATATTAAATGCTAATCCATCAGATAGTACGTATATAGGTTATTCTGATGATGAAAATGCACGTTGCTCAGATTATATTGATTGTCAAAACTTCAAATATATATCAGCAAAATGCAACGGTAGCGAATGGTCGTGGGTTATTGCATTTTTCAATGCTGATAAATTGTTTTTACCTGATATTAGCATTGTAGGAGTAGCAGGTAAACTAACTTATGAGGTGGAAATTCCAGAAAGTGCAAAATATGTAAGAATTTCTACATATAATCCTAGCATTTCTTATTTTGCTAAAATCATGTTTTCAAAAAATAACATAGATGCTGACATATCTGATTTGCAAGCAAGAGTGAACGCACTTGAATCTCCTGATGATATATATAATGGGTGTGAATTTGCATTATTTAAAAAGTGGGGACTGATTGGTGATAGTCTTTCCGTAGGACACACCGTATCAAAAGACGGTGAAACCGTTTCGGGAAGAAATATTTATTATTCGTGGGGACAATACCTTGCAAGACGAATTGGAAATACTTGTCTAAATTTCGGTAGAAGTGGAGTAACTTCTAAATTATGGTTAAATCCATCAGAACAGTATTGCTATCCTAGGCTTATTGACAAAGCTAATTTATGCCAAGCATATATTATCGCTTTAGGGGCAAACGATACACAAGCACCGCTCGGAAGTATTTCTGATGTTAATTTTACAGACATGTCCTTGAACGCAGATACAGAATATGGCAATTATGCAAAAATTATTGAGACGATTCAAAAGACTGCACCTAAAGCCCCAATATTCCTATGTACTATTCCACACCCACGAAATTCTGATATAAATATTAAGGCAATAAACAAGATGATACGAGAATTTGCATCAGAGTCAAGGTTTACGGGCGTGTATTTGGTTGATTTAGATGCAGAGTATAATGAATATTATAAGACAGGTAAACTTGGTGATGAGATACGAAATACTGGTTGGCATTTAACATCTTTAGGATATTTGTATGATTCATTTGTACGACAGAGAGCATTATCTCAAGTCGTTGCTGATAATTGTGCAGAGTTCCAAGATGTATTTCTATTGCCTGTTGGAACAAATAACGAATTGGATTAACTTCCTAAAGGACAATATAGTTAAGCAAACAGGAAAGGAAAATACATATGGAAATCAGAGCAAGACCTTAACGGGTCTTATTTTATTGCAAAAAAAATAAAAGGAGATAGCATATGGACACACCTATCAGCAGGGCGGAGCATGAGGAATTTCGCCGGAGAATGGAAGATGAGCACAAGAGAATGAACCACAGGCTGGGTGATCTGGAAGAAACTGTCCGGCAGATTGGGGAACTGACTGCATCTGTGCAGAGCCTTGCCCAGTCAGTGGAGCAGATGGCACAGAGCCAGTCCAGACAGGAAACCAGGCTGGAAGAATTGGAAAGCCGAGACGGGGAAATGTGGAGAAAGGTAGTTGGATATGTATTAACGGCAGTGATCAGCGTCACAGTCGGATTTATCTTTTCTCAGATTGGCATGTAAAGGAGGAAATGAGTATGTTTAAGAATTGCGTATTAAAAGTATCCGTAGATACAAAGAAATGGTTAAAAGCGGCAGGAATCCGAGCGGTCAAAACAATGGCACAGACAGCCGTTGCAGTGATTGGTACCGGGGCAGTAATTTCTGCAGTAGATTGGCAGATGGTGGTATCTAGTGCGGTAGTGGCAGGCGTGGTAAGCGTACTTACAAGCGTAGCAGGTATTCCAGAAGTTGCAGAGGGCAAATAAAGCCCTCTATTTTGTTACGCCGGGAAGGCAGAAAGGGAAAAATATGAGCAATAGTCCATTAGTAAATTACACAAAAATATCACCAAACAAGACAAGTCCAAGAAATCATAAAATTGACAGAATTACAATCCACCACATGGCGGGGGATTTGTCTGTGGAATCTTGCGGAAATGTATTCGCACCATCGTCAAGAAAGGCATCTTCTAACTATGGAATTGGCTCAGACGGTAGAGTCGGCATGTATGTAGAAGAAAAAGACCGTAGTTGGTGTTCTTCCAGCGGTGCGAATGACCATAGAGCAGTTACCATCGAAGTTGCAGATGACCGTAGAAATCCTTGGCATAGCTCTGATGCAGCCATGAACAAATTGATTGAATTATGTGCAGATATTTGCCGCAGGAATGGTATTCCTAAGTTGATATACACCGGAGATACAAGAGGAAATCTTACCATGCACAAATGGTTTGCTGCCACAGATTGTCCTGGGAATTTCTTAGAGAGCAGATTCCAGTGGATTGCAGACGAGGTAAACAAAAGATTGAATGGAGATCGGCCAAACGAAAATAAACCGTCTACATCAGGGGAATTGTACAGAATCCGCAAATCTTGGCCAGATGCAGGAAGCCAGATTGGTGCATACAGAAACTTAGAAAGTGCAAAGAAAGAGTGTAAAGAAGGATATTCTGTTTTTGATGAGGATGGTAATGTTGTATATTGCAATAAGTCAGAATCATCCAGGCCAGGGATATATGGATATAAGGTAGGAGAGCATATCGTATTTAGTACATGCTATGCATCCAGCACAGACCCGATTAGCAAGGCTATCCAGGCATCTAATATGGTGCGGAATCATGGGGTTATTACAAGAATCCAGGGCGGTGCAAGAAACCCTTATCTGCTTGACAATGGACTTTGCTGGGTGAATGACGGAGATATCCGTGGATTGTATCAGGAAGCACAGTATTATACAGTCAAACCTGGAGACACACTTTCTGGTATTGCTGCTAAGTATGGAACTACTTACCAGAAAATCGCACAGATGAACGGTATTGCAAATCCAAATAAGATTTATGCTGGGCAGAAACTCAGGGTAAAATAAAAGAAAAATCCTCCCAGACTGGCAATCTGGGAGGGAATATTGTATCATTTTTGGAACTTTCACGTTGTTACAAAAAGGTCATCCACCCCGGACAAGTTACCCGTTGTCCGTCACAGTATTGTGTAAGTATAGGCTGACGTACCCCTGGCCTTGACAGATAGTTATGAAAGACCTCATCTACAATTCTGGAAATACTTTCAAAAATATTTCTTCCGCGCATCCATTTGTGATCAAAAGCAGTAGAAGAGGTGATGGTAAAATCATAGCCCTTATTGCGGTAGAACTCTGTGTATACCCGATTTAATGTAAAGGACATAATTGCCAATACATTTGCCCTTATGGTTTCATCCGGCCAGGTTGCATAGATTTCACTGCTGGCTACATTTTTAATATAATCGCGATACCGCACATAATAATTTTGCGCAGTGGGATTGGTAGGAACTCCATCGTGAACCACTACATATTCAGGAATCACTACTCTGCTTAATACGATTTCACCGGAGGTATCCATGGGTTTGATTTCATCTTCAGGAATTTTTTCCGGATAGTCTCCATAGAGGGTGTGAGCAGGAATGACAATGTCTTCAAAATTATTTTGAGGCTGGGCCGGGTTCATGACAGCGCGCTGAATAGAAGTGGCTTCCGGGAGAATCTCAGAGCCGGAAATGTCTAAATCTTCAAACCCCTCTTTTGAAATGCGGAAGGTGTATTCTGAATAAGGCTGGTATTCAGAAGGGGCCATGCTGTATTCCAGTGGCGGTGCGGGAAGGGTTAATTCAGGAATCTGTCCGCTGGAATCGGTTTTGGCTGTTTCAATGATAGAATCAGGGTCTCCGGTATAAGAAACAGTAACCGTAGCATCTTCTATTGGTTGGCTGCGCAGGGCAGAAATCACGTACAGACGCAGCTTGCCTGTATCGGGCTGCTGTGTCTGCGTTGCTTTTAAGGGAGGAATATACATAAAGAACCTCTGGAAACTTTATTAATCTACCCTATGCAGCAAAAGGAAAAAGGTGAAAAAATTTTGATAGATTTGTATAGGTTGTTGAAAAATTTCTTTATTAGAGGTAAAATATTATTAGAATATGCATAGCGTAATAGAATCCAGGACAGAACAGAGTATGAGAAAAGCTGTCAGATGAAAGGGGAGACTCTCTTTTTCTGCACAGCTCTTTTTTCGCACAGGGAAGTTTTGAAAAGAGAGCTTCTGGAACGGGATTTGCTTTAGGAGGTATAGAGTATGGGAAAATATATTATGGCGCTAGACGCCGGAACAACCAGTAACCGTTGTATTTTATTTAATAAAAAAGGAGAAATTGTAAGCTCAGCTCAAAAAGAATTTACCCAGTATTTTCCAAAGCCTGGCTGGGTGGAACATGATGCCAATGAAATCTGGTCTAATCAGCTTGGTGTAGCAGTAGAAGCAATGCAAAAAGCAGGGGCAGAGGCGGGAGATATTGCAGCTATTGGAATCACGAACCAGAGAGAAACCGCCATTGTTTGGGATAAGAATACAGGGGAACCTATTTATCATGCCATTGTGTGGCAGTGCAGGAGAACTTCCCAATATTGCGATTCCTTAAAGGAAAAAGGACTTACAGAAATGTTCCGGAAAAAAACAGGCCTGATTATTGACGCTTATTTTTCAGGAACAAAAGTGAAATGGATTCTGGATCATGTAGAGGGCGCAAGAGAAAAGGCGCAAAAGGGAGATTTGCTCTTTGGTACTGTGGAGACCTGGCTTATCTGGAAAATGACAAAAGGGGCTGTCCATGTGACAGACTATTCCAATGCGTCCAGAACCCTGCTGTATAATATTAATACCCTGGAGTGGGATGAGGAAATTTTAAAAGAACTGGATATTCCTGCATGTATGCTCCCGGAAGTAAAACCTTCCAGTTGTATTTACGGAAAGACAGACAGCAGCTTTTTCGGAGGGGAGATTCCCATTGCCGGAGCGGCAGGAGACCAGCAGTCTGCATTGTTTGGACAGACCTGTTTTGCAGAAGGAGATGCAAAGAACACTTACGGCACCGGATGTTTCCTGTTAATGAATACAGGGGAGAAGCCGGTATTTTCCGAAAACGGTCTGGTGACTACCATTGCCTGGGGACTGGATGGAAAGGTAAATTATGCCCTGGAGGGTTCTGTATTTGTAGCCGGAGCTATTATCCAGTGGCTTCGGGATGAGCTTCGCATGATTGATTCTGCGGAAGATTCCGAATACATGGCAAGAAAGGTAAAAGATACCAATGGCTGTTATGTGGTTCCTGCTTTTACAGGGCTTGGAGCGCCTTACTGGGATCAATATGCAAGGGGAACCATTGTAGGGCTTACCAGAGGGGTGAATAAATGTCATATTATCCGGGCAGCGCTTGAATCTATGGCTTATCAGGTGCATGATGTCATTGAAGCCATGGAAGCAGATTCCGGTATAGAATTAAATTCTTTGAAGGTAGATGGAGGGGCCAGCGCCAATAACTTTATTATGCAGACCCAGGCAGATATGATTCAGGTTCCGGTAAAACGTCCTGTATGCGTAGAGACAACTGCTATGGGGGCAGCTTATCTGGCCGGACTGGCTGTTGGGTATTGGAACAGCAAAGAAGAGATTGTGGAAAATTGGAGCATAGACAGAGTATTCCAGCCGGAAATTACAAAAGAAGAGCGGGATAAAAAATCAAAAGGCTGGAAGCGGGCTGTAACATGTGCCTGTGGATGGGCGAAAGAGGAATAGAGGAAATTGGTATGAGAATCAGAGAAATGCAAGTGAACCATGAAAAACAACCCCTTGGCTGTACCTGTGGATATCCGGTGTTTTCCTGGATTACAGAAGGCTGCAAAGGCAAAAGGCAGAAGCAGGCCAGAATGAGGATTTTCCTGGATTCGGAAGGGAAAAGAGAAGTCTATGACAGTGACTGGCAGCAAGACATAAAAAGTACAGCTTTTTGTCCAAATGTGCAGCTTAGCCCCAGAACCAGATACTTCTGGCTGGTTCAGGTACGCACAGAAAGAGGAGAGAAAATCACAAGCCCTGTATCCTGGTTTGAGACAGGAAAAGAACAGGAAACATGGTATGGTACCTGGCTGACTCCAGAAAAAACACAAAATCAGGAATCGGCACAAAAGGGTGCAGGGAAACATTTTTTTGTGCCGGAAGACCTGGTATCTGCCAGACTTTATCTTTGTACCAGAGGAAATCCAAAGATTTTCATAAACAAGAAAAAGGTTTCTAATGGCTACAGGGTATTGGCAAATAAGGAGGAAGAAATCCCTTCTTACATGATTCATAATGTGACTTCTTTTTTGAAAAAAGGGAAGGAAAATGTTCTTCAGTTTTGGGATGGAGAGGTTCTGGGAGAACTTCATATGGAGAGCAGCACAGGCAGGGAGAATGTTCTTGCAACAGAAGAAACCTGGGAGAGTGTTGTATCTGATGCTGCCTGTACTGAGAAAAAGGGAGAGCAAGAGCCAGAGGACAGACAGGATAGGGCTCTAAAGTTTTCTAAATTTCCAGAGGCATTGCACCAATATGCTTCGGCTCTTTTACCGTGGAAGCAATATCTGCTATCAGGAGATGAGATTCAGTTGGCAGAGCAGTACGGAACCATGCAGAAGTGGGTGGAAGATATTCATACGGTAGACAAGGCGTTATGTGGTACTGCAGATCAGGGCTTGGTATCAGCGGCTGTTTATTACGAATCCATTCTGTGTACAGCGAAAGCGGCGAAAATACTGGAGATCAGGGAAGATGCGGCGTATTATAAAAAACTGGCAAAAGAAGTAAAACAGGCTTTTTCTGAGGCTTATCTTGAAAAAGAAGAAGGACCCTATACACAGAGCCTTACTGCCAGGATTTTAATCTTATACTGGAATCTGGCACCGGAAAAAATGCAAAAACAGCTTTTAGAACAGGTAAAAGAAGAGTTGGAATGTTCAGAAATGAAGATTCAGAGTGAGGAGCCGGACTGGATCTATGGTATTTTGGAAATCTGGAGGTATAGCGTGGTTTGCGGCTTGAAACCTACAGCAACAGGAAGCGGATTTAAACGCGTTGTTCTTGCCCCGAAGCCGGAAAGAAGCATGAAAGGCGCTTCATGCACCTATGAATCAGCATCAGGAACTTACCGGACAAGCTGGAAATGGACAGAGGATGGAATAGTTTTTCACGCAGTGATACCCTTTGATGCAAAAGCCAGATTTGTATTTCCTTTTGTGGGAAAGCAGATAAAGGTCAACGGAAAGCTCTGCAAAGAAGCCGAAATGCCGGAGAAGCTGGTGCTTCATGCCGGAACTTACGAGATAGAAATGAAACTAAAATGAGAAAGAAGATGTAGAAATGTTTGGAGAAAACCATGCGCATATTTTTATGAATGCAGTGAATTACAAAGAAGCGGTGAAATGTCATGAAAACGGTGTTCAGGAACAGGTGATTCGCGCCCATTTCCAGGCATATCAGGAGAAAGGGATTACCTTTGTGCGGGATGGGGGAGATGATCTTCATGTGTCTGAACGGGCCAGGGAAATTGCAGGGGAGTATGGCATTGATTACCGGACCCCTCTTTTTGCCATTCATAAAAAAGGTCATTACGGAAAAATCGTAGGACGTGGTTTTGAAAACATGAAGGAATATGCAAAGCTGGTACGCAAAGTGAAAGACCTGGGGGGTGATTTTATTAAAATCATGACCACAGGAATCATGGATTTTGCTACAGACGGTTCTGTGACAGAGACAGCCCTGGAAAAAGAGGAGGTCCGGGAAATGGTGCATATTGCCCATGAAGAAGGTCTGGCAGTGATGTCTCATACCAACGGAGCCAAGGCGGTTGCAGATGCAGTGGAGGCAGGCGCAGACAGTATTGAACATGGAAATTATGTGGATGAAGATACCTTAAAGCTGATGGCTCAGTCTTCGGTGGTGTGGGTGCCTACCATAACCGTGGTGAAAAATCTTATTGGCTGCGGACGTTTTTCAGATGTAGTGTTAAACCAAATATGGGAAACAGGAAGCCAAAATATCAGGCGTGGATATGAACTGGGCGTTCAGATGGCTCTTGGCAGTGATGCAGGGGCTTATCTGGTGCCTCATGGTCAGGGCCTTTTGGATGAACTGGCTTGCTTTCAGGAGATTTTGGGAGAGGAAAAAGACCTTTTTTTCAGACTTTCGGAAGGAGAAAAATTAATACGAGAAAAGTTTAAAAAAAGGTATTGACGATTTGGAAAACTTTTGCTATAATTCTTTTTGTTGTTCGACAGAATTGAATAGCAAATGCGGAAGTGCTGGAATTGGCAGACAGGCAAGACTAAGGATCTTGTGTCTGTATAGACGTGTGGGTTCAAGTCCCATCTTCCGCAGTCATAAGGAAAATGAAAAATCGTCCTTATGAGAGAGATCAGCGGAAGTGCTGGAATTGGCAGACAGGCAAGACTAAGGATCTTGTGTTTGTATAGACGTGTGGGTTCAAGTCCCATCTTCCGCATAACTCATTAATGAGAAACCGATATTTGTCAGAGAACTGATAGATACCGGTTTTTTCTGTATATAAGGAGAAAAAAATATGCTTACAATTGGATGTCATTTATCATCAGCAAAAGGTTATGAAGCCATGGCAAAGGAAGCGGAGAAAATTCAGGCCAATACCTTCCAGTTTTTTACCAGAAATCCAAGAGGGGGAAATGCAAAAGAAATCAAAGAAGAGGATGTGAGGGCTTATGGGGAAAGAGCCAGGAAGCAGGGAATTACCAGAATTCTGGCTCACGCGCCTTATACCTTAAACGCCTGTTCGGAAAAGGAGAGCGTCCGGGATTTTGCCTTCAGAGCCATGAAGGAAGATATGGAACGCATGGAATATACTCCCAGGAACTGCTATAACTTTCATCCGGGAAGCCATGTGGGCCAGGGTGTAGAGACGGGAATTACGTTGATTTCTGAGCTGCTAAATGAGATTCTCACGCCTTCCCAGACCACGACAGTGCTTTTGGAAACCATGGCAGGAAAAGGCAGTGAGGTTGGAAGGAATTTTGAAGAATTACGGGAAATTTTGGACAGGGTTACACTTTCTGAGAAAATGGGAGTTTGTCTGGATACCTGCCATGTGTATGACAGCGGCTATGATATTGTTGGAGATTTAGACGGAGTTTTGACAGAATTTGACCGGGTGATTGGTCTTGATAAACTGAAAGCCATTCACTTAAATGACAGTATGTATGGATTTGAAAGCCACAAAGATCGCCACGCCAGAATCGGAGAGGGAAAAATCGGATTAGAGGCAATTACCAGAATCATCAACCATCCAGCTTTGCGGCATCTGCCATTTTATCTGGAAACACCCAATGATTTGGAGGGATATGCCAGAGAAATTTCCATGTTAAAGGAACTTTACAAAGAATCCTAGATTTTTTTGAAAAGAAAAGAAGGAAATAGAAAAGAAAACGGGAATAATCTATATGAAAAGGTGTTTTGGAAGGCAGGTGAAGGTTCATGAATATACGTGAAGAGACGCAGATGAGAGAACTGCAGCTATTAAGCCCTTATGCCTCCTGTAGCCAAAAATCCAGAGGGAGAGACCGTCTGGAAGAGGAATGTGATATTCGGACAGTTTACCAGAGAGACCGGGATAGAATTGTTCACTGCAAATCCTTTCGCAGATTAAAGGACAAGACCCAGGTGTTCTTATCACCTCAGGGAGATCATTACAGAAACCGTCTGACCCACACCCTGGAAGTATCTCAGATTGCCAGGACCATTGCAAAAGCGCTTTCATTGAATGAAGATTTAACAGAGGCCATTGCCCTGGGGCATGATTTGGGGCATACGCCTTTTGGACATGCAGGAGAGCGGGCGCTTGACCGGGTATGTCCTCTGGGGTTTGCTCATTATAAGCAAAGTGTCCGGGTGGTGGAACGGTTGGAGAAAAATGGCGCTGGTTTAAATCTTACCTGGGAGGTGCGGGATGGAATCCTGAATCACAGAACCAAGGGAAGCCCCCATACTCTGGAGGGACAGGTGGTGCGTTACTGTGACAAGATTGCCTATATTCATCATGATATGGATGATGCACAGAGGGCAGGAGTGATTACGGAAGATAACATTCCCATTACTCTTCGGATGCTTCTTGGCTATACTACCAGAGAACGTCTGAATACCTTTGTTCATGATCTGGTGAAGAACAGCAGGGGAAAGGCGCAGATTGCCATGTCACCGGAGATCGAGGAAGGACTTCGGGATATGCGGTCCCTGATGTTTCAGGATGTTTATTTGAATCCAGCCGCCAAAACCGAAGAAGAAAAAGCAGAGCATGTTGTAGAAGAATTGTATCTGTATTATAGTAAATATCCGGAAAAAATGTCAGAGGAATACCGGAAGCTTCTTCATCAGGAAGAAGAAAAAGAGCGGGTAGTCTGTGATTATATTTCCGGCATGACAGACCAGTATTCCCTGGAAACCTTCCGCGAACTGTTTATTCCGAAACGGTGGAGTGTGCAGGGAAAAGAGCAGTAGAAGGACAGGGTGAGGGAAATGAGGGTGCAGTATGTATTATTCAGATGAAATTGTGGAAGAGGTCCGCATGAAAAATGACATTGTGGACGTTATTTCGGACTATGTGAAATTGCAGAAAAAGGGCAGTTCTTATTTTGGGCTGTGTCCTTTTCATAATGAAAAATCTCCTTCCTTCTCAGTAAGCCCGGGGAAACAGATGTACTATTGTTTTGGCTGCGGGGCAGGAGGAAATGTATTTACCTTTATTATGGAGTATGAAAATTATACCTTTGTGGAGGCGCTGAAATACCTGGCCCAGCGGGCAGGAGTGACCCTGCCGGAGGCAGAATACTCCAAAGAGGCAAAAGCAGCCGCTGATCTTAGAACAACACTTCTGGAGATTCAGAAAAAAGCAGCGGCTTTTTATTATTACCAGTTGCGTCAGAACACAGGAAAACAGGGGATGGCTTACCTAAAGGGAAGGGAGCTTTCTGATGAAACCATTCACAAGTTTGGGCTTGGTTGTTCTCCAAGATATTCCGGCGCCCTGTACCAGTATCTGAAAAACAAAGGATATTCAGATGCGCATTTAAAGGAATCCGGGTTGTTTAACGTGGATGAGCGAAGAGGAATGCAGGATAAGTTCTGGAATCGTGTGATGTTTCCCATTATGGATGTGAATAACCGGGTGATTGGTTTTGGAGGACGTGTTATGGGTGATGCAAAACCCAAGTATCTTAATTCTCCGGAAACCAAAATCTTTGATAAAAGCCGGAATCTGTATGGGTTAAATATTGCCAGAACCTCCAGAAAGCCATATCTGATTGTCTGCGAAGGCTATATGGATGTGATTTCCATGCACCAGGCAGGCTTTACCAATGCGGTGGCCTCTCTTGGAACTGCATTGACTTCCGGACATGCCAGTCTCATGAGCCGCTACACAAAAGAGGTTCTGCTGACTTACGACAGTGACGAGGCAGGGCAAAAGGCAGCTCTTCGTGGAATTCCTATTTTAAAGGCAGCGGGAATCCGGCCAAGAGTGGTGAATCTGGCTCCTTATAAAGACCCGGATGAATTTATTAAGGCAGAAGGAAAGGAAGCCTTTGAAAAAAGACTGGAAGAAGCTTCCAATGCCGTTCTCTTTGAGATTAAGGTTTTGGAGAAGCAGTATGATCTGACAGACCCGGAAGCAAAAACCCAGTTTTTCAGAGAAATATCCAGGAAACTGCTGGAATTTCCGGAGGAATTGGAACGTAACAATTACATGGAGAGTATTTCCAGGATTTATCAGATTAAAGTTGAAGATTTAAGAAAAATGGTAAATAACATGGCTCTTGGCGGCACTTCCATGGGGACTGTGAAGCGGGCAGAAGCCAGAGCCAGAAAAAAAGAGAACAAGGAGGATGCAGGTCATACCGCGCAGAAACTGATGCTCACCTGGCTGACCTCCTACCCGGCAATGTTTGATACCATTGCCGGATATATTACACCGGCGGACTTTACCACGTCCCTTTATCATAAGGTGGCAGAGCTGGTGTTTGCACAGCACGAAGAAGGAGAAGTCAATCCGGCGAAGCTGCTGAATCAGTTCGCGGATTCTGAAGAACAAAAGGAAGTGACATCCTTATTTCATGCGACCCTGCATCTGGAACGAAAGGAAGACGCCAGACGGGCGCTTCTGGAAACCGTATGCAGGATGAAGCGGGACAGCATTGCATGGCAAAGCGATCACCTTCTGCCTACAGATCTGGAAGGACTGCAAAAAATCGTAGAAGCCAGAAAAAGACTGGAGGATCTGGAAAGAGGCAGAGTAACCTTGCATATTTCTTTTGATTGAGGAAATGATATAAATTAAGAATTGAGAGGATGGAACGTTTATGGAAATGAACATGGCAAAATTCAGTGAAAAACTGGGAGAACTCATGGAGCTGGCAAAGAAGAAGAAAAATGTACTGGAGTACCAGGAAATCAATGATTTCTTCAAGGATTTCCCATTAGATCCGGAGCAGTTGGAGAAGGTCTTTGATTTTCTGGAAGGAAATGGCATTGATGTTTTAAGAATCCAGGAAAATGATATGGACGGACTGATTTTAAATGATGATGACCTTCCTTTATCAGACGAAGATGATGTGGATATGGAAAACATTGACCTTTCTGTGCCGGAAGGTGTGAGCATTGAAGACCCGGTTCGTATGTATCTGAAAGAAATCGGTAAGGTACCTCTGTTAAGCGCTGAGGAGGAAATTTCTCTGGCTCAGCGTATGGAAAATGGAGATGAAAGCGCAAAGAAACGTCTGGCAGAGGCAAACCTGCGTCTGGTAGTCAGTATTGCAAAACGCTATGTGGGACGCGGCATGCTGTTTCTGGATCTGATTCAGGAGGGAAACCTGGGGCTTATTAAGGCTGTAGAAAAATTTGATTACAGAAAGGGATATAAATTCTCCACCTATGCAACCTGGTGGATTCGTCAGGCTATTACCAGAGCCATTGCAGATCAGGCAAGAACCATCCGTATTCCTGTACACATGGTAGAAACCATTAATAAGCTCATTCGTGTATCCCGCCAGCTTTTGCAGGAACTTGGAAGAGAGCCTCAGCCAGAGGAAATTGCAGAGGAAATGAATATGTCTGTGGAAAGAGTAAGAGAAATTCTGAAGATTTCCCAGGAACCGGTTTCTCTGGAGACTCCTATTGGTGAGGAAGAGGACAGCCATCTGGGAGACTTTATTCAGGATGATAATGTTCCGGTACCGGCAGATGCAGCAGCATTTACCCTTTTAAAAGAGCAGTTAGTAGAGGTACTGGGAACTCTTACCGAAAGAGAGCAGAAGGTTCTGCGCCTGCGCTTCGGACTGGATGACGGAAGAGCCAGAACCCTGGAAGAAGTAGGAAAAGAGTTTAATGTTACCAGAGAGCGTATTCGTCAGATTGAGGCAAAAGCTCTGCGGAAGCTGCGCCATCCAAGCCGCAGCCGGAAATTAAAGGATTATCTGGATTAAGGTGACAGAATTGATGAAGGAATTACAAATTTCCAAAAGACTGAAAGCAGTTGCCGAATTTGTAGGGAAGGGTCTGGTTTTGGCAGATGTGGGCTGTGACCATGGCTATATTCCTATATATCTCATACAAAAAAAACAAATACCAAGAGCCATTGCCATGGATGTGAATCAGGGTCCCCTTCTTAGAGCGGACAGCCATATCAGGGAGTGGGGATTGGAATCATACATAGAAACAAGGCTTTCAGACGGAGTAAAAGCGCTAAAACCAGGAGAAGTACAAAGTGTTGTCATTGCAGGAATGGGAGGCCCTTTGATGGAGAAGATTATCCTGGAGGGAGCAGAAGTTTTTGCACAGGTACAGGAGCTGATTTTGCAGCCCCAGTCTGAGATTGGAGCCTTCCGCATGTTTTTGGGAGAGCAGGGCTATTGTATTGAAGCTGAAAATATGGTAGAAGAGGATGGAAAATACTATCCTATGATGAAGGTGGTTCATGGGAACATGGATTACGCCTCCCAGGCGGAGTATTGTTATGGGCAAAAGCTGCTTAGACAGAATCATCCGGTTCTTCTGGAGTTTTTACTTCGGGAACAGAGAAAAGCAGAAGAAATCCTGGAACGCTTAAAGGATTCTGAAACAGCTTCTGCCAGAACACGGAGACTGGAAATGGAAGAAGAGGCGAAAATCAGAAAGGAGGCGCTGGCATACTATGAAATGTAAGGAAATCCTGAAGAAAATAGAAGAAAATTATCCTCTGGAACGGGCAGAAGCCTGGGATAATCCAGGACTTTTAGTGGGGAATCAGGAGCAGGAAGTGAAAAAAATCTTCCTGGCTCTTGATGTGACAGATGAAACTCTGGAAGCAGCAGTGCAGACAGAGGCAGATTTGATGATTACCCACCATCCGTTGATTTTTTCGGGAATGAAAAAAATTACAACAGAGGATTTTATCGGAAGAAGAGTGATCAAACTTATTGAGAATCAGATTTCTTATTATGCCATGCACACCAATTTTGACATTATGGGTATGGCAGAATTAAGCGCTAACTATCTGCAGTTATCAGAACGAAAGATTCTGGAGACAACTTATGAGGAGGGAACGGAAAAAGAAGGTCTGGGAAGATATGGTCAGTTACCGGAAACCATGACTTTGGAAGAATGTGCCGGATTTGTGAAGCAACAGTTTCAGCTTCCCTTTGTGAAAGTATACGGAAATCCGAAAACACGGGTTTCCAGGGCGGCGATTTGTACCGGTTCCGGGAAAAGTCTCATAAAAGCAGTGCTAAAAAGCCAGGCAGAGGTATATATTACAGGAGATATGGATTATCATTCTGCCATAGACGCAGTGGCCCAGGGAATCTGTGTGATAGATGCAGGACATTACGGAACCGAATATATTTTTATGGAGTACATGAAGGAAGAACTGCAAAGAAGGATACCAGAGGCAGAAGTGGAAACCATGCCGGTGGTACATCCGTGTAAGGTGGTATAAAAAATGATAGAATAAGGAGAGGTGCGGGCTATGAATCAAAGAATGATAAGCGTAACAATCTTAGGAAAGACCAGAGAATATCCTTACGGCACTTCTTACGGGGAAATCGTGGAAGAATATAAGGACAGTACCAGATATCCCATTGTCCTGGTTATGAAAGACGGAAAACTCTGTGAACTTCATAAAAAGTTAAAAAAGGATGGGGTTCTGGAGTTTATCACTACAGGAGATGAAATTGGACATCAAACTTATAAAAGAAGCGCTTCCCTGCTTTTGCTGAAAGCCATTTATCATGTGGCAGGGCATAAAAATATTAAAAAGGTGACGCTTCATTACTCTGTGGATGCAGGTTATTATTACACTATTGATGGGAATGTGGAGATTACAGAAGCCTTTCTGGCTCAGGTGAAGACATATATGCTGGAACTGGCAGAGAAAAAAATTCCCATTAGAAAACGCAGTGTGGGAACCAATGAAGCCATTGAAATTTTTCATGAGCATGGGATGTATGACAAAGAAAAGCTGTTCCGGTTCCGGCGGGTTTCCAGGGTGAATATTTACAGCCTGGACGGGTTTGAAGACTATTTCTACGGATTTATGGTGAATCATACCGGGTATTTGAAACACTTTGAATTATATCCATATGATAACGGGCTTGTACTTCAGCTTCCCACCCAGGCAAATCCCAGTGAAGTTCCACCGTTTTGCCCAAGACCTAAAATTTTCCGGATACAGAAGGAATCTGAGCGCTGGGGAGAAACCATGCAGGCAGATACGGTAGGAGCTTTAAATGAACAGATTGTGAAAAAGGGTGCAAGCCAGCTGCTTCTTATTGCAGAGGCATTACAGGAATCAAAGATTTCCCAGATTGCCAGAACCATTGCAGAAAACAAAGATAAAAAGTTTGTGATGATTGCAGGCCCTTCTTCCTCCGGGAAAACCACCTTTTCCCATCGGCTTAGTATTCAACTGTCGGCGCATGGGCTAAGACCCCATCCAATTGCAGTGGATAATTATTTTGTAAACAGGCCAGACACGCCTTTGGACGAAAATGGAAACTATAACTTTGAATGCCTGGAAGCTATTGATGTAAAACAGTTTAATGAAGATATGGTGCGGCTTCTTAAAGGAGAAGAAGTAGAACTGCCCTATTTTAATTTTAAGACAGGACAGAGGGAATACCGGGGAGATTATCTGAAACTGGGGAAAGAGGATGTACTTGTCATAGAGGGGATTCACTGCCTGAATGATAAACTCAGCAGCAGTCTTCCTACTGAGAGCAAGTTTAAAATTTATATCAGCGCCCTGACCCAGTTAAACATTGATGAGCATAACCGGATTCCTACCACAGATGGCAGACTGATTCGCAGGATTGTAAGAGATGCCAGAACCAGAGGCGCTTCTGCCAAACAGACCATAGCCATGTGGAACTCTGTACGGCGTGGAGAAGAAGAAAATATTTTCCCTTATCAGGAATCTGCAGACGTGATGTTTAACTCTGCTTTGATTTATGAACTGGCAGTTTTAAAACTCTATGCGGAACCCCTGCTGTTTTCCATAGAACCAGGAGAACCGGAATATAATGAAGCAAAACGTCTCTTGAAGTTTTTAGATTATTTCCTGGGAATTCCGGGGGAATCCATTCCCTCTAATTCCATTCTGCGGGAATTTATAGGCGGCGGATGCTTTGATGTATAAAAGATTTGCTTTTTTGAAATTTTTATGTTAGAATAACCCCTGCGTCATAAGTAGAATAAATAATCGCGGCTGACAGGACCGAAAGGGGTCAGGTGAGGAAAGTCCGGGCTTCACAGGGCAGGATGCCAGATAACGTCTGGTGGAGGTGACTCCAAGGACAGTGCAACAGAAATGAACCGCCGGAAGAAATTCCGGTAAGGGTGGAAGGGCAGTGTAAGAGACTACCGTCTTTCTGGTAACAGAGAGGGCATATGTAAACCCCATCCGAAGCAAGACCGAATAGAAAACATTGTGGCTGCCCGTCACGTTTTCAGGTGGGTCGCTAAAGCCTGCTGGCGACAGCAGGATTGGATAGATGATTATTCACGACATAACCCGGCTTATCGTTTTGCTTATGATGTGAAAAAGGAGCATTGTAAAATAGGTGATGATTTACCTGTTTTGCAACGCTCCTTTTTCACATTTGCACAAATACAGAAGAATATTTTTTCGAATTTTATTAGATATTATATAAAATATTTGAAATATTTACGCTTTTATTGTACAATATTCTTACACAACATAAATCACAGAGAATTCTGGAAGGGAAAAATCGTTTTACTTGAAAGGGTATCATATTAAAAAGGGGGCGTTATATGAAAAAGTATATTATAATTTTTATGGTAAGTGTATTATTCCTTTATTGCTCTGGCTGCGAAAAAGAGAAGCAACATTCAACGGAAAAGACTTTAACGGTGTGTGTGGAAGCGGAACTTGGAGATTATGCCAGAGATTTGCTGGATTTGTGGGAGATGCTGAATGAGGGTGTCCAGGGAAAATTGGAAATTATTCCACAGGATTCTGATACTGCGGAAATTAAGGCGTCTAATATCAGAACCGAACTGATGTCAGGAGAAGGACCAGATGTATTTCTGCTTTCTACAGGAGCTGCCAGGGAAAGTATGCCGGTACTTTTTCCAAATCCAGAAAAACTGATGTACACAGATACCTTTTTGCCTTTGGATGATTTCCTGGAAACAGCAGAATATGCCAGACCAGAGAAGTTCAATCAAAAGATTTTAGAAGCAGGAAAAACAGAGAAAGGACAGATGATTTTACCCATCACTTATACGTATCAGAAGGTTGTCTTTCGAAAAACCGATTTGGAGGGGTTACAAGAGATTCCTCACTCCTGGGAGGAACTGAGAACCTGTGAAAATCCAGTGTTACAGGAGGCAGTATTCCATTATACCCATAAGATGTATCCTTTGTTTGGAGAGCTGGCAGATTATAAGGAAGGAAAGCTGCTGTTTACGGAAAAAGAGCTCCAGACCATGCTAGAAGAAGTCTGTGCTTATACAGAGTGGAACGAATACAGGGAAAACAGACCGGAAGATTTATCCATTCAGGGTCTTTTTGATTTCTACCCCAATCTGGCAGCTTCTCAGGATGAAAAAATCCTTGTAGGAATTCCAAATAAGAACGGAGGAATCACAGCAGAAATCGGTACCTACATAGCAGTGAACCGGAATACCAAAATACCAGATGAAGCCTTTTCCTTTTTAGACTTACTGTTTCGTGATGAAATCTTGTTCGGACCAGGTATAAAAGTTGGCGATAAAGGGGGAGGAAGCAGGTTTCAATCTTGGTTTTCTAATCAAGACCATTTGATTCTTAATCAGGAGCTTGCTAAACGATATCCAGACCTTTCTGAAGCTGATTTAACCGCTCTTGAAGAATTGGACAACCAAATTAATGCCGTATCCTTTTATTCGGACCTGGAAAAAGAATTAGAAGATTTATACTGGCCCTATTTCCAAAGTTATCATGCCAAAGAAGAGGAAACCAAACGTTTGGAAATGGTGTCAAAGGCTTATGAAACTATGAAAATGAAAATACTGGAGTAAACCAGAAAGGGGGAGGTTTATGAAGAAGAGAAAGTATCTGTCCGGCTATTTTCTCATTTCTCCTGTGGTATTGGGATGTCTGCTCTTTTATGGGATTCCTTTTGGAATGGTAGTTTCCTATTCCTTAAAAAGCAGTCCTGGAAGCATGGGGCGTTTTGTGGGATTATTAAATTATGAGAATGTGTTGGGAAATGAACTGTTTCGCCTGGCCTGCTGGAATACCTTCCGCTTTTTCCTCGTTGGGCTGCCTTTAAATTTACTCATTGCTTATGGGATTGCCCTTTTGCTGAAAGGGCAGGCACAGAAGCATGGGATTCTGAAATCGGTTCTCCTGCTTCCCTATGTGATGCCGGTAACAGGAGCGGTTCTGTTGGTGGAACAGATTTTTGGAAGAGAGGGAAAGCTGAATCTTCTGTTGGACGCTTTTGGATTATCCACCGAAAACTGGCTGGAATCATCCTGGGCCTTTGTAATTATCCTTTTGCTGTATTTATGGAAAAATGTAGGATACGGTGTCATTCTTCTTCTTGCCGGACTTATGACCATCCCCAAGGAACAGTATGCAGTTTCGGAACTGGATGGGGCTGGAAAATGGCAGAAATTCTGGCATATTACCACACCACAAATGTGGAATCCTGTATTTTTCGCCCTTCTGTTTGCCATGATTAACGGATTTAAATGTTTCCGTGAGATTTTTCTCATTGGAGGAGAGCACCCCGGAAAAGAGCTGTACATGATGCAGCATTTTATGAACAACAGCTTTGAAAATCTCAACTACGGAAAACTGTCTGTGGCGTCTGTGCTGTTGTTTGGGGTCATAGCTACTGTTATGGGAGTTTCCTATGCCTGGGTTCAGAAAAAGGAGGGATACAAAGAATGAAAAAAAAATATACCAATATGGGACTGGAATACTTGCCCTGCTTCTGGTTTTGATTTGTATTTTCCCCTTTGTGTTCGTACTGGCAGGAAGTTTCTTGAAGGATGGCACGCTTTCTTTTAAGGCCTATTATGATGTGTTTCTGGCTTCTCCCCAGTATCTGACCAGGTTTTGGAAAAGCCTTGGAATTGGCATCTGCATTGCAGCAGGACAGGCAGTAGTTTCTGCCCTGGCGGGATATGGATTTGCCAAATGCAGGTTTCCTGGGAAAAATGTCATTTATTTTTGTCTGATGATTCTTATGATTCTGCCTTTGCAGGTGACATTGGTTCCTAATTATATTATGCTGGATAAGCTGCATTTACTGGGAACCGAAAAATCCCTGATTCTGCCTGGGATTTTCCTGCCTTTAGGAACTTTTCTCATGACCCAGTGTTTTAAAAGTGTGTCGGATGAAGTCATTGACCAGGCAAAGGTAGACGGATGTAACCTGCTGGAAATGATTGTAAGGATTGCAGTGCCTATGAGCAGAGGTGCTTTGGTCTGCGTGGGGCTGTTATCATTCCTGGATGCCTGGAACATGGTGGAGCAGCCCATTGCCTATCTGAAGGAATTTGCACAATATCCTCTTTCTGTAGCCCTGGCCTATGTGTCACCGGAACAGCCAGTGAGACAGTTTGTGTGCTGCATTTTGGTTCTTCTGCCTCCTCTGGCTCTGTTTTCTTGTTTCAATAAAGAACTGGTAGAAGGGATTGTGTTTGGGGAGGAAAAATAAGATGAAAGGAAGAAAATTATGCTTTTTTATGGGTGCATTTTGGCTGTTGGTAATCTGCACGATTCTTTCTGATAGTGTAGAAAGACAGATGACGGTAAAGGTACAGGTTTTAGAACCCCAAATTACCATGTCTGAGGGAGAACTGGTTCTGAAACCCTATCCCGCAGAAATTTTGAGCAATGGTGATTTGTATGAGGCAGGGGCAGGCAGTGAATGGGAGGTTGGGTTAAGAGCCCATATCGTTCCCCCGGAATTTTATATAACAGAAGAAGACCAGGTACTGCTTGCCACCAATCCTGGAGATGGAGAAACCATTCTATATCGGACCAAAGAATTATTTCCCGGTACGTTGGTTCAAAAGACAGTACCCTATCAGGGAAAAGAAGGATTATACCTTACTCTTTCCAAGGAGAAAGAACCTCAGCTTTTCCCCATGACAGGGAAAGAACCGTATATGGAAAATCTGCAAAAGGGGGAATTAGGACTTTTACCGGAAGAACGTTTATACAGCATGACGGAAATGGAAAACTTTTCAAAAACATTTCTTTTACTTGGGCTTTTATTGGCCTTGCTGGTAAGTACTCTGCTGATATGGATTTATAGCTGGAAACTGTCTGGAAATGTAAAGAAAAATAGAATACCTTTACTGGTAAATGGGGGAGTCCTCTCACTGCTTTTACTGGGAATCTACAAATTGGCAGAAACAATTCAGATGCCCTCTTCCCTGCTTCCAAAAGAAAATATCCTGGATTTTGGACATTATAAAGAAACTTTTGGACAAATCCTGGGAGCATTGGAGCAACTACAGCAAGCTGGGAATGCAGAGGCAGGACAAATCCTGGAAAGTTTCCAACAGAATTTGCAACTGGGATGTCTGGTAACTGTTCTTGGAATTTTAGCTTGTTGTGCTTTTGTAATAGTAGGTAAATTCATAAATCGCTAACAAATACTACTGAAAATTTCTTTCAGAATATAGAAAACAGGGCTGTTGTACCTTGCTTTGGTGAGATAGCCCTGTTTTTATAGTGTTACTTTGCTTGTAAAAATATATATTTCTCTACTGCTGCCCCAGAAGATAATCAATAAACTGCTGGGCAGTTCTGCCGGAAAGCCCTCCGTGCTGCAGTTCCCAGGCATTGGCCTTTAGAAGCAGTTCTTTTTCGTCCATCTGGATGCCCTTGCGTTTTGCCAGAGTCCGTACAATTTCCTGAAATTCTTTCTTTTCCGGAGATCCGAAGTAAATGGTCACGCCAAACCGGGATACCAGAGAGAGTTTTTCCTGAACCGTATCGTTGGTGTGAAGGTCATCATTGCGGTCTTCCTTGTCACTGAAACGCTCCCGTACCAGATGTCTGCGGTTGGAGGTGGCATAAATCAGGATATTGTCCGGCTTGCGTTCTAATCCCCCTTCAATCACAGCTTTTAAGTATTTATATTCAATTTCAAAATCTTCAAAAGAGAGATCATCCATATAAATAATGAATTTGTAGTGACGGTTTTTTATCTGGGCTATTACATCGTTTAAATCCTGGAACTGATGCTTATAAACTTCGATAATCCGCAGTCCCCGGTCATAATATTGATTGAGAATGGCCTTGATGCTGGAGGATTTTCCGGTTCCCGCATCTCCGAAGAGGAGGCAGTTGTTGGCTGGTTTTCCTGCCAGGAAGGCCTCTGTATTTTCAATGAGCTTTTTCTTTGGAATTTCATAGCCTACCAGGTCATCCAGGTGGACATGGGCAATTTTCGTAATAGGCACGATTTCAACCTTATCCTCTGTGGTTTTGTGTTCCAGACGGAAGGCTTTGTGAAGCCCCAGCTTTCCCACACCGTAGTCCTTGTAAAAGGCAACCATGTGTTCCAGAAATTCTTCCGGTGTGACAGAATCTGCCAAAAGCTGGCTTAGGCTACACAGGCGGTTTCGAATCCGCGCATTAAAATGTTTTCCGCTATTGCTGCCGCTTTCATAATGGTTAATCAGGTGGCAGCAGGCAGCAGTACCATAGAAATTTTCAAAGGCAGTAAATTCCAGATTATACAGTTCTTTGAAAATACTGAAATCATGAAGCGCCAGATCGTTTAAACTTCCTTTTTCAGGACCGGTGATTTCACAAGAGGTACTAAAGGCGTTTTCATGGTTGACCAGAAGATAAGTCAGGTAGTTATTCCACAGATTTCCCGTAAAACCATAAGTGTTTGCCATTTCTACCAGACGGTTCATGCAGCTATAAAACAAGGGCTTTGATTTTTCGGGATTTTCCGGTTCTTTACAGCACATATCCAGTGCTTTTGCCATATCCTCCAGGATATCCCCCTGGGCAAAATTCCGGTACAGAATACAGTTTTCAATATCAAACATCTTCTTTTGTCCTTCTTTCTTTAATAATTTCCATGAATACGGAGGTTTTGAACTTCCGCATCCAGTCCGCATAAAGCATTTTTGACAGCGCTTTCCATGAGATTTCCCTCAAATTCCACGAAGAAACGGTATTCCCAGTTTTTATCCAATACGGGGCGGGATTCAATGCTGGTCATATTCAGACCATTGTAAATAATATGGGAAAGACTGTTATAAAGGCTTCCGCTGGTGTGGGGCAGTTCAAAGCTTACGCTGACTTTTTTTGCATGTTTGCAGTAGACTTTGTCCCTGGACACAATGATAAATCTGGTAGAATTTCCGGGATTGGAATAAATATTTTCCGCCAGGATTTCCAGGTTGAATACCTTGGCAGCATAAGGGCTGGCAATAGCAGCCTGGGAAGGATTTTGTTCTTCTGCCACCTTTTTGGCAGCCATGGCAGTGTTAGCATATTCATGAACATGCCAGTTGCTGTGACTGTCCAGAAAATCAGCGCATTGCATAAGCGCCTGAGGATGAGAATAAACCTGTTCAATCTGTGAAAGCTCTGTTCTGGGAAGTCCAAGGAGTACGTGCTTACAGGGAATTAACTGTTCGCCCACAATCACATGATTATAAGCTGCCAGAAGATCGTAATTATCCTGAACAATTCCTGCGGTAGAATTTTCAATAGGGAGTACCGCATAGTGTGCCTCACCTTTTTGAATGGCTTCCATGGCGTGTTTCCAGGTATCCACATGAAAGCTGGAAACCTGGTTTCCAAAAAAGGCCTGGACCGCAGCGTGGCTGTATGCCCCTTCTACACCCTGATATACCACTGTTACACCTTCTGTACCCAGGGATTCTATGGGGGTAAAGCCCCAGTCCTGGACAGGATTATGCTTTTGCAAAAGCTGATACTGGCGTTTCCGGCTGATAGACATAATCTGTTCATAAAGCTGCTGGATACCGCAGCGGTTAAATTCATTGTGAGCCATGGAGCCAAGAGAAGATAGCTTTTCCTGTTCCCGGTCCTTGTCAAAGACAGGCTTTCCTATCTGAATTTTATAGGCGGCTACCTGTTCTGCGATTGCCATACGTTTTTCAAAAAGTGCTACCAGGCTGTTATCAATCTCATCAATTTCTTTTCTTAATGTCTGTAAATCCTCCATAAGTAGGTGAATCCTTTCTTTCATATTACAAATACTGCATTTAATAATAGCACTAACACTTTAAAGAGTGCAAGCGTTTTTGGGGAATTCCTCTAAAACCTGTGGAAAAAGAGGGAAAATTGCTTGAAAGACAGATTTTTGGGAATAGTAGGGATAGGAAAAGAGAGAAAGGAGCAGCAGATGAAAGGTGATTTTTTTAAATGTGGAGCCATAGGCTGGTGTATGGAGATTTTTTGGACCGGGATGCATGCCATAGGAAAAAAAGACTGGAAGATGACAGGAAAATCCTCCCTGTGGATGTTTCCTATTTATGGTATGGCAGCCTGTATCGGACCGGTTTCCAGAAAGCTTGGAGAGGTTCCTGTCTTTGTGCGTGGAAGCATTTATATGCTGGGGATTTTTGCGGCAGAATACAGTAGCGGAATGCTTCTGAAAAAGTATCATCTCTGTCCATGGGATTACAGTCAGGTTCCTTATAATTACAAAGGTGTTATACGGTTAGACTATGCTCCGGTGTGGTTTTTTACAGGACTTTTGTATGAGAAAATATTGTCTAAGAAGCGCTGAAAATGGCTTGAAATTACCAGGGAACTGTTATATGATAGTACGAGATATGAAAGCCTAAATACACAGGAGGTAGTCTATGAGACATTTAATGAGTCCGTTGGATTTGTCTGTAGAAGAACTGGCTAAGGTTCTGGACCTTGCCAATGACATTGAAAAAAATCCAGAAGCATATGCCCACAAATGTGATGGGAAGATTTTAGCGACTTTGTTTTATGAGCCAAGTACACGTACACGTTTAAGTTTTGAATCTGCTATGATGCGCCTGGGAGGTAAGGTGCTGGGATTCTCAAGCGCCAATTCCAGTTCCGCAGCAAAGGGAGAAAGTGTTGCAGATACGGTGCGTACTGTGTCTTGCTATGCAGATATCTGCGCTATGCGTCATCCAAAAGAGGGTGCGCCTCTGGTTGCTTCCATGGCGTCTAAAATTCCAGTGATTAATGCTGGTGACGGTGGCCATCATCATCCAACCCAGACCCTTACAGACCTGCTGACCATTCGCTCTTTAAAGGGAAGACTGGACCATATTACCATTGGTCTGTGCGGTGACCTGAAGTTCGGCAGAACCGTACATTCCCTCATTGAGGCTCTGGTTCGCTATGAGGGTGTGAAGTTTGTCCTGATTTCTCCGGAAGAACTGAAAATCCCTGATTATATCCGGGAGGATGTGCTGCGTGCCAGCGGACATGAGTTTGCAGAGATGGAACGTCTGGAAGACGCTATTCCTACACTGGATTTACTGTACATGACCCGCGTGCAGAAGGAACGGTTCTTTAATGAAGAAGATTATGTGAGAATGAAAGACTTTTATATTCTGGATAAGGCCAAAATGGATTTGGCAGGACCGGACATGCTGGTGCTGCATCCTCTTCCCAGGGTAAACGAAATTTCTGTAGAAGTGGATTCTGACCCAAGAGCAGCTTACTTTAAACAGGTACAGTATGGCGTTTATGTACGCCAGGCGTTGATGCTTAGTTTGTTGGGAATGGGGGTAGATTTATGTTAAATGTAGGACAGTTAAATGAAGGCGTAGTTCTGGACCATATCAAAGCCGGAAAGAGCATGACTATTTATCATGATTTGAAACTGGACAAACTGGATTGCTGCGTGGCAATTATTAAAAATGCCAGAAGCGCAAAGATGGGAAGAAAAGATATTATTAAAGTAGAGTGCCCCATTGATACCCTGAATCTGGATATCTTAGGATTTATTGATCACAATATTACCGTAAATATTATTAAAGACGGAAAAATTGTTGAGAAAAAGGAACTTCATCTTCCAAAAGAAATTAAAAATGTTATCCGGTGCAAAAATCCGCGTTGTATTACTTCTGTGGAACAGGAGCTGGATCAGATTTTCTTCCTGGCAGATCCGGCGAAGGAAGTTTACCGGTGCAAATATTGTGAGGAAAAATACAGAGGAAGCAGAAATAAGTAATCTTTTGCAGGCACTTGAACATCAGGTGCCTGTTCTTTCTTAAAAGAACAAAATATAAGGAAATTTTTAGAAAATACTAGACTTTTCCAGGGAGACAAGTTATTATATTGCAGTGTAGAAGTGATACGACAGAAGAATTTAAGATGTGATTTCTAGGAGGGAATGAGATGAAAAAAGTTGTGAAGTTTGGCGGAAGCTCTCTTGCCAGTGCAGAACAGTTTAAAAAAGTAGGAGCCATTATCCGTGCAGACGGAACCAGAAGATATGTGGTACCTTCTGCTCCTGGAAAGCGGTTTTCAGAGGATACTAAGGTGACGGATTTATTATATGCCTGCTACCGGGCAGCAGACCGGGGAAAATTTGAGGCAGTGCTTTCGGAGATTAAGAGCCGTTACCAGGAAATTATAGACGGTTTGGAGCTTACCCTTTCTCTGGAAGAAGATTTCAGGATCATTGAGGAAAATTTCCAGAAACAGATTGGAGAAGAGTATGCTGCATCCAGAGGGGAATACTTAAATGGTAAGGTAATGGCAGCATATCTGGGTTATGAATTTGTAGATCCGGCTGAAATGATTCGTTTTGATGGAAATGGCCAGTTTGACGCTGAGATTACAGAATTATTGGTGCAGAAGCGTTTGAATGGTGTGGATACTGCTGTGGTTCCCGGATTTTACGGAGCAAAAGAAAACGGGGAAATTAAAACCTTTTCCAGAGGTGGTTCGGATGTAACGGGATCTATTCTTGCCGGCGCCCTGGATGTGGAGCTGTATGAGAACTGGACAGATGTTTCAGGGGTGATGGTAACAGATCCAAGAATTATCCAGAATCCGAAGGTGATTGATACCATTACTTACCGGGAATTAAGAGAGCTTTCCTATATGGGCGCCACAGTGCTTCATGAGGATGCGATTTTTCCGGTTCGAAAAGCTGGAATCCCTATTAATATTAAGAACACCAATGCGCCGGATGATCCTGGCACTATGATTGTAGAAGATACCTGTAAAAAACCGCCATATACCATTACCGGTATTGCAGGAAAAAGAGGATTTTGTTCACTTTTTATTGAAAAATCCATGATGAATGCAGAGATTGGGTTTGGAAGGAAAGTATTACAGATACTGGAAGAACAGGGGATTTCTTTTGAACATATTCCATCTGGAATTGATACCATGACAGTGTTTATCCACCAGGATGAATTTACAGAAAAAGAACAGCAGGTGATATCAGGAATCCACAGAGCAGTAAAGCCGGATTATATGGAACTGGAGTCCGATCTGGCATTAATCGCAGTGGTGGGAAGAGGAATGCGTTCCAACAGAGGAACCGCGGCAAGAATCTTTGCATCCCTGGCTCATGCCAACGTGAACGTGAAGATGATTGACCAGGGTTCCAGTGAGCTGAATGTCATTGTAGGGGTACAGGATGATGATTTTGAGCCTGCTATCCGGGCAATTTATGATATTTTTGTGGAAACACAACTTTAAAACCCATACATAAAATCTAAAAGAAATATAAAAAATCTGGTTTTCTCTTGACAGGAGCAGCCAGATTTTTTATACTCATAGTGTATTAAGACACCTAGTACACACAAAACAGGTGTCCTACAGTGCCCAGGAAAGGAGGAAGCAGATTGATTGTCATTGATTATCAGAATCGAAAACCGATTTATGAACAGGTTGTAGAGCGGTTTCAAAGACTTATTTTAACAGGGGCCATGGAGCCGGATACTCAGATGCCTTCTGTGCGGGCGCTTGCTACAGAACTTGCCATTAATCCCAATACCATACAGAAGGCGTACACTATTTTAGAGCAAAAGGGATTTATTTATCCAGTAAAAGGCAGAGGAAATTTTGTATCGGGGAATCAGGATTTAAAGGAACAGGAGCAAACCGTTTTTTTTCAAAAACTTGGAACACTTATACAGGAAGGAAAAGAGCTGGGAGTTTCCAAAGAACTTTGCTTACAGAAAACAGCAGAGTTCTATGAGGAGGGCAGAACATGATAAAAACAGAGAAGTTGTGTAAGGCATTTGGAAAATTGCAGGCAGTGCAGGAGGTGACCCTTTCCATTGCGGACAATTCTATTTTCGGCCTTGCGGGTACCAATGGCGCAGGGAAAAGTACCTTGCTGCGTATGCTTTCTGGCGTGTTGAAACCAGACAGCGGGAAGATTTACATAGATGAGGAAGAGGTATACGAGAATCCGGAAGTAAAAGAGAATTTGTTTTTTTTGCCGGATACCGCCTATTTTTTCCAAAATGCAAGTATGAAAGAAATGGCTGATTATTATGCGATCTTTTATCCCAGGTATGATAAAGCCCGCTTTCATAAGCTGGCAGATAATCTTGGACTGGATAAAAAACGCAAGATTAACACGTTTTCCAAGGGTATGAAAAGGCAGGCCGCTTTGATTTTAGGTGTGTGTGCGGGAACAAAATATCTGTTTTGTGATGAGACCTTTGACGGGCTGGATCCTGTCATGCGTCAGGCAGCCAAGAGTATTCTGGCTTATGAAGTATCCGAACGGGAATTTACTCCGATTATTGCATCCCACAATTTGCGTGAACTGGAGGATATCTGTGACCATGTGGGGCTTTTGCATAGGGGCGGTGTGCTGCTTTCCAAGGATGTAGAGGAGATGAAGCTGCAGATTCACAAGGTGCAGTGTGTGATACCGGAGATTCAGGAAGAAGAAAAATTGTTAGGAGAGCTGGACGTATTGCAGTTTGAGAAGCGGTTATCCCTTCTTACTATGGTAGTGCGGGGCAGCCATGAGGAGATTATGAGTAAGATTCAGGAAAAACATCCATTGTTTGCGGAAGCTATTCCTCTGACACTGGAAGAAATATTTATCAGCGAAACGGAGGTGGCTGGATATGACATCAAAAAATTATTTATGTAAAGGCATCCGGGATCACATCCACAGGCATATGTTTCTGACGATTTTGGTTTCCCTGGCGCTTCTGGTGGCACTTCCCATCCACTGTATTACAGAGCTGGATGTGGCAAAAGGGATGGTGCAAATTCCGGAGGATTCTTTAAACAGTGTTCAGGAAGCATTTTTAGGATGCCTTAGTTCCAATAGCTGGGTTATGGTTGTTGTGGCAGGAGCTGCCATCCTTTACGGTCTTGCCAGCTTTTTCTATTTGTACTCCGGGGAAAAAACAGATTTTTATCACAGCCTTCCATGGAAAAGGGAAGTGTTGTTCCTGGTTTCTCTGGTAAGCAGCCTGGTTAGTTTTCTGGTGCCTTATCTCATTGCCACAGGTATTACATATCTGATAGGTACTTTCAATGGAGGTAATTCCACTAAGGTTTTACCGGCTATGGCGATTGCCATTGGGGTGAATGTGCTGTATTTCCTGGTGTTTTATGCAGCCGCAGTGCTGGCGGTAATGCTTACGGGAAATCTTTTTACCGGTGTACTTGGATTTGCGGGGATTATGTCTTATGGTATCATTATCAAAACTGCTTACTCTAGTTTGAATAGCCACTTTTTTGATACGTTAAGTGTATATTCTTCCGGGATGCAGGAAAACTTTTTATCCCCGTTTCTGGCATACAGAATGATGATTTATACCGGAGAAGAGAAAATCCTTCAATATGGTGTTTTATACGGTGCGATTGTGCTGGTAGTGCTTCTGGCACTGGATTTGTGGCTTTACAAAATCCGCCCATCTGAAAGCTATCACAAATCTATTGCCTTTCCAAAGCTGGAGCCTGTGATTAAAGTTGTTTGTGTTATTCCTATTGCTCTTTTGGCAGCCCTGTTTTTCAGCCTTGGTATGCGCAATCATTTTGTGTGGTTTGTGGCAGGGACAATCGTAGTAGCTCTGGTATTGTCAGCAGCATTTGACTTTTTATACAGCCTGGATATTAAAAGCTGTATTCGCCCGAAAATTTCTACCGGAGTGATTCTGGCTGTTCTGGCGCTGGTTATTATGGGATATCGCATGGATATTACCGGAGTGGATTCTTTTCTTCCGGATAAGGGAAAGGTTCAGGCCATGTCTGTAAAATTTAACAGTATCAGTGAGAGAATGGCTTATCCTGTAAATTCTTATGAAAAGATGGGGGCTGTGAACAATAACCAGATGTGGATGAAAGATTTTGATGCAATCTATGCTTTGGCTCAGATTGGAGTGGAATATTATGCAGACAACAAAAATGAAGAGGCGGATGCTTTTGGTCTTGATACGCTGGTTAATGTAGACCTTGCCTATGAAATGAAGTCTGGAAAAAAGGTATATCGTTCTTATTATCTTCCGGAAACAGAGGAAGTTTTAGCAAATATCCAGAAGATTTATGATAACTGGGAATACAGGGAAAAGATTATGCCTACTTACTATGCAGATGCAGAGGATATTGAGTTTCTTTATGTTACGGATGCATTAGGCAGAAGAATGCAGTTGGATGTCCAGAGAAATGAATTGGAAATTCTTTATAAGACTTATAAGAATGAATTAGAAGGGATGACCTTTGAGGAGGCTGCAGGCGAAAGAATCCTGGGATATTTAGTTGCAGAACAGATGGAACGCGGGAACTATGGAAATACCAAGCAGGATTATATGTTTTCCTGGGATTTGCCCATATATGAAGGCTTTTCTGAAACAAGAGCCATGTTAACAGAACTTGGAAACCCAATTGAAGATCAGATTCCGGCAGAGGAAGTGCTGCAGATTAGGCTGACCACCATGGATGAGATGGGAAACACAGCTCAGGAAATGATTCTGGAAAAACCGGAGGAAATCCAGAGAGTATTAGAACATATGACTTATGAGTATTGCCATTATGGTGTGGGAAGCAAGATTTTATATGACATTAATGTAGAAATTATATGGACAGACCGTTTCAAAGAAACAGGGCAGACCATGTATCTTTTAGATGATGGAAGCCTGGATGATATTTTGCAAAAACTGAATATTGACTAACCGTTTGTATAGCATGGGCGCTCCTTTTGGGGCGCCTTTTTGTCATTGACAAAGAGTCACAGGCAAGAGTAAAATGAACATAGAAGATGTTCGAAAACAGCGAGGATGGAACAAAATGAGCAGATTATTAAAACTGGAAAATGAAAAAGAACTGATGGCTTTGGGAAAGGCATTATCATCGGAAAGCAGAATTAAAATCCTGGAGCTTTTGCAAAAGGGTCCTTTGTGTGTCAATGAGATTGCGGAAATTCTGGGAATTCCCGCTTCTTCTGCTGCATTAAATATCAGGGTGCTGGAAGAGGCTGATTTAATTCGCACAGAACTAAAACCAGGGGTGCGGGGATCCATGAAATTATGCATTCCTCAGGAGTTTCATCTGGTTCTGGATTTGGAGAAAAAGGAAGAGGAGCAGGAGGAAGTCATTTCCATGCCAGTGGGAAGCTATGTGGACTATAAGATTACGCCTACCTGTGGTATGGTGAATGATGAGGAATATATTGATGGGGAAGACGAACCCAGATGCTTCTATGACCCAAGAAGAATCAGCGCAAAACTCATCTGGTTTTCTTCCGGGTATCTGGAATATCGGTTTCCAAATGCAGGGATGCAGAAAGCAGAGGTAAAATCTCTGGAGTTTTCAGCAGAATTGTGTTCAGAAACAGCAGATTATGATCTGGATTGTCCCTCTGATATTACCTTATGGATTAATGGAATAGAAGCCGGAACCTGGACCTGTCCCTCCGATTTTGGAGGTAGACGGGGAAAACTGAACCCGGACTGGTGGGAGGACAAAAACAGTCAGTATGGAAATCTGAAACAGTGGTATATTGATGCTACGGGAACCTATTTAGACAACAACAAAGTCAGTGACAGAAAACTGGGGGAATATCATCTGGCAGAGGGAGACTATATTTCTGTAAAAATCGGAATCCGGGAAGATGCCCGGCACATTGGCGGAGTGAATATTTTTGGCAGTTCTTTTGGTGATTATCCTCAGGACTTAGTCATGAAATTGAAATACGAAAAGAATTTCTAAAAAAGGCTTTACAAGGCGAATTTCTGTGTTATAATTTCATTATGAACATAAAAAATGAATTAAAACACAAAAGATGTTTTGAAAATAAAAAACCATTGGGAGGGTAAACAAATGCAGCAAAAAGTATTGGAGAGATTTCAGGAATTATTTGGAGCAGAGGGAGATATTCGTTCTTATTTTTCTCCGGGACGCGTAAACCTGATTGGTGAGCATACAGATTACAATGGAGGTCATGTATTTCCCTGTGCTTTGACCATTGGTACTTACGGGGCAGCCAGAAAAAGAGAGGACCGCAAAATCCGTTTCTATTCTGAAAACTTCAGCAAAATGGGCGTTTTTGAAACCAGCCTGGATGACCTGGTATACCATGAAGAGGCAAACTGGACAAATTATCCGAAAGGCGTTGTGTGGGCATTTAAGGAAAAAGGTTACGAGGCTCCAACCGGTTTTGACATGGTTATGTATGGAAACATTCCAAATGGATCCGGCCTTTCTTCTTCTGCTTCTGTAGAGCTTTTAATGGGCGTGATTTTAGTTGATCTCTACGGATTTGAAGGGCTTTCCATGATTGACCTGGCTTTGCTGGGACAGTATGCGGAAAACCGGTTCAATGGCATGAACTGTGGAATTATGGATCAGTTTGCCATTGCCATGGGAAAGGAAAATCAGGCAATTTTCCTGGATACCGGTGATTTGAGTTATGAGTATGCACCCATTGAGATGAAAGGCGCTAAGATTGTGATTGCAGCCAGCAACAAGAAGAGAAAACTCACAGATTCCAAGTACAATGAACGTCGTGCAGAGTGTGAAGAAGCACTGGCAGATATTCAGAAACAGATGGATATTAAGGCTCTTGGAGAACTGACGGAGGAACAGTTTGAACAAGTTCAGGATGCCATTCAGAATCCGGTATGCCGTAAGAGAGCAAAACATGCGGTTTATGAAAATCAGAGAACCATCAAAGCGGTTGCTGCCTTAAAGGCGGGTGATTTGGAAACTTTTGGTAAGTTAATGAATGCTTCTCATGTTTCTTTAAGAGATGACTATGAAGTTACCGGAAAAGAACTGGATACTCTGGTGGAAGCAGCGTGGAAACAGGAGGGTGTCATTGGTTCCCGTATGACAGGAGCTGGTTTTGGCGGATGTACGGTAAGTATTGTGAAGGAAGAAGCCATTGATGGATTTATTAAAAATGTAGGCGAAATCTATGAAAAAGAAATCGGCTATGCAGCAGATTTCTATGTGGTAGAAATCGGTGACGGAAGCAGAAGAATCGCATAACAGAAAGGGATAGAGCCATGTTAAATAAAAATATCAGAGATTTGGTGGAATATGGATTAAGAACCGGATTAGTGCCTGCATGTGAGCGGAATTATACCATTAATTTATTGTTGGATTTGTTCCGGGAGGATGAGTATACAGAGCCGGCAGAAGCGCCGGTTTGTGAGGATCTGGAGCAGATTTTAAAAGGCCTGTTAGATGAAGCGGTTCAGAGAGGAATCATTGAGGACAGTATTGGATGCCGGGACTTGTTTGATACTAAAATTATGAACTGCCTCATGCCAAGACCAGCCCAGGTACAGGAAACCTTCTGGAAAAAATATGAGGAAAGCCCGGAAGCTGCTACGGATTATTTTTATCAGTTAAGTCAGAACAGTGATTATATCCGCCGTTACCGTATTAAAAAAGACAGAAAATGGACAGTGGACAGTCCTTATGGCACCATTGATATTACCATCAATCTGTCTAAACCGGAGAAAGATCCAAAAGCCATTGCAGCAGCAAAAAATGCAAAACAGAGCAGCTATCCAAAATGCCTGTTGTGTATGGAAAATGAGGGTTATGCGGGCAGAATGAACCATCCGGCCAGAGAGAATCACAGAATTATTCCTATTACAGTCAATGACTGTCCATGGGGCTTCCAGTATTCTCCTTATGTTTATTACAATGAGCACTGTATTGTGTTTAATGGACAGCATGTGCCTATGAAGATTGAACGGAACACCTTTGTGAAGCTCTTTGATTTTGTAAAATTGTTCCCTCATTATTTCCTGGGCTCTAATGCAGACCTTCCGATTGTAGGCGGTTCTATTTTAAGCCATGATCATTTCCAGGGCGGGCACTATACTTTTGCCATGGAGAAGGCTCCAATGGAAGAACTGGTGACTATTCCAGGTTATGAAGATGTGGAAGCAGGGATTGTGAAGTGGCCTCTTTCTGTTCTACGTATCCGCAGCAAAGATGAAAAACGTCTTATTGATCTGGCAAGTCATGTGCTGGAAGTATGGAGAGGTTATACAGATGAAGAAGCCTTTGTATTTGCAGAGACAGAGGGAGAACCACATAACACCATTACTCCAATCGCCAGAAAGAAAGGGGAGTTCTTTGAACTGGATTTAACCCTTAGAAATAATATTACCACAGAGGAACATCCACTGGGGGTTTATCATCCTCATGCCCAGTATCATCATATTAAGAAAGAAAATATTGGTCTTATTGAAGTTATGGGACTGGCTGTGCTTCCTGCCAGACTGAAAACAGAGCTGGAGGGACTTGCAGAGTGCATCCTGGAAGGAAAAGACCCTGCCAAAGATGCCGCCCTTGAAAAACATGCAGAATGGGTAAAAGCCTTCCTGCCAAAATATGAAAACATTACCAGAGAAAATGTCATGGAAATCCTCCAGGAAGAGGTGGGACAGGTATTTGTCCACGTTCTGGAAGATGCAGGAGTATATAAATGTACAGAAGAAGGCAGAAAAGCATTTAAGAGATTTCTGGCTGCACTGTAAAGAAGATTGCGAAAAAGATAGGCGTCCTGCCTGTCTTTTTTGCATTTCCTGTGGTATAATGGTTGCACTAAGTGCAATCCAGGCCAATATTGCACAAAAAACAGAAGAGTGGTGAAGACATGAAGAAACGTGTAGAGGATTCTTTGACAGAACAGACTTATCTTATGAGACCTAAGTATCTAAACGGATATGGAAATCTGTTTGGCGGACAGCTCATGAGTTGGATAGATGAGGTTGCCAGTATTGTGGCAATGCGGCACAGTGAACAAGATATTACAACAGCAGCCATTGATAATCTGAATTTTAAGCAAGGAGCTACTGTGGATGATGTGATTGTTCTAAGAGGCAGGATTACCTATGTGGGACGTACTTCCATGGAGGTGCGGGTAGATACCTATGTGGAGGACCGCCACGGTATGAGAAAAATGATTAATCGTGCTTATGTGGTTATGGTTGCTGTAAATGAAAACCATGTGCCTGTTTCTGTTCCAGGATTAGTGGTAGAGACAGAATCGGAAAAGGCAGAGTGGGAAGGCGGCGAAAAGCGGTATTTGCTGCGTAAGCAAAGAAGAAAAGAGGGATATTAAATGAATCCAGTATATGAAAAGTTGGAACGCTGTTACAAAAGTGTGAGAAAGCGTACAGATTTTGTACCCAGGGTAGCTCTGGTTCTGGGCTCTGGTCTTGGAGATTATGCAGAGGAAATCCAGATAGAGAAGATTCTTCCTTATGAAGAGATAGAAGGATTTCCGGTATCCACAGTACCGGGGCATAAAGGGAGATTCATCTTCGGCTATGTGGGGCCTGTGCCTGTGGTGATTATGCAGGGAAGAGTGCATTATTATGAAGGCTATGCCATGACCGATGTAGTGCTTCCTGTGCGGCTTATGAAACTTCTGGGAGCTGAAATCCTGTTTCTTACCAATGCAGCCGGAGGCGTAAATTTTGACTTTCACCCAGGTGATTTTATGATGATTACAGATCAGATTTCCTCTTTTGTTCCATCTCCTCTCATTGGAGCCAATGTGGAAGAACTGGGGGAACGGTTCAGTGATATGAGCCAGATTTATGACAAAGAATTACAGAATTTGTTGGAAGAAACAGCAGGAGATTTAGGAATTGCTCTTCAAAAAGGTGTTTATATCCAACTTACAGGACCAAACTATGAATCCCCGGCAGAGGTGCGGATGTGCAGACTTCTGGGGGCAGATGCAGTGGGTATGAGTACTGCCTGTGAAGCAGTGGCAGCCAATCACTGTGGCATGAAAATCTGCGGCATTTCCTGTATCACCAACCTTGCCTGCGGCATGAGCGATACGCCTTTAAATCATAAGGAAGTACAGGATATTGCAGACAAAAAAGCATCGGAGTTTAAACGCCTTCTTACGGAGGCAATCTTGCGTATGCAGGAAAAATGAAAGCATAAAGGAGAACAACATGAGGGAAAAAATCCTGCTCATTGACGGACATAGTATATTAAACAGGGCATTTTATGGACTTCCGGATTTAACCAATTCTGAAGGACTTCACACCAATGCTATTTATGGGTTTTTAAATATTTTATTTAAGATGCTGGAGGAGGAAAAGCCGGATTATCTTACCGTAGCCTTTGACCTTCCTGCGCCTACCTTCCGCCATGAAATGTATGATGCCTATAAGGGTACCAGAAAGCCCATGCCTTCGGAACTTCGGGAACAGGTTCCGGTTATGAAGGATGTGCTAAAAGCTATGGGTATTGCAATTATCAGCAAGGAAGGGTACGAAGCAGATGATTTACTGGGAACCGTGGCAAAGCGAAGCGAAGCAAAAGGCATGGATGTCACCGTGCTATCCGGAGACCGGGATTTGCTTCAACTGGCAACTGACCATATCTGCATTCGGATCCCCAAGACAAAAGGCGGAAAAACAACCATAGAAGATTATTTCGCAAAAGACGTACAGGAGAAATATCAGTTAAGTCCTTTGCAGATTATAGAATTAAAGGCTTTAATGGGAGATACTGCGGATAATATTCCGGGACTTCCGGGGGTGGGAGAGAAAACCGCCACAAAGCTTTTGCTAGAATATAAAAATGTAGAAAATGCCTATGCTCATGTGGAGGAGATTAAGCCAAATAAGGCGAAAAATGCCTTTTTAGAGCATTATGATCTGGCAGTTTTAAGTAAGAAATTAGCCACCATTAATATTGACAGTCCGGTTGAATATGACTGGGAAGAGGCCAGAATTCATGATTTATTTACAGAGGAGGCCTATGAGTTTTTTAAGGAATTAGAGTTTAAAAATTTCCTTTCCAGGTTTGAACATGGAGGGGCAGAACAGAAAATTGCCATAAATGTTACCGCTGTTACAGACTGGACAGAGGCAGAAAAACTTATGGAAGAGGCGTCTCAAAAACCAGAGCTTGGTTTGGAACTTTTAGAGGAAAAAGACAGAGTTCTGGGGCTTGGTCTGGCATGGGAAGACGGGGAAGAGACTGCTACGTTTGCGGTTTTGCCTCAGGGATTTATTACGGAGTCTTATTTACTGGAAAAGGCTCAGGAATTGTGTCAGAGCCTGGGTGAGATTTCTTCTTTAAATATAAAGAGCATGTTAAAATACATGGACTTGCAGCAGCATACCTCCATGTTTGATGCAGGACTGGCGGCTTATCTTTTGAACCCATTGAAATCAGAATACACCTATGATGATATTGCAAAGGAATATCTGGGAGAAATGCTTCCGGCGAAAGAGGACTTGCTGGGAAAATTATCTTATGAGAAGGCTGCTGCAGAACAGGAGGAAGCTCTGGCAAAGAGCATCTGTTATATGGCTTATGCGGCCTTGAAATCCAGAGAGCCCTTGTTAAAAGCGCTGGAAGAAACGGGCATGAAAACCTTGTTTATGGATATGGAAATGCCCCTGCTGTTTACCTTATCGGACATGGAAAAAGAAGGAATCCGGGTCAATGCAGAGGAATTGAAGGAATACGGACAGCAGCTTCAGGTGCGTATTGAGGAACTGGAAAAGCTTATCTGGGAACAGGCAGGAGAGGAATTTAATATTAACTCTCCCAAGCAGTTAGGTGTGATCTTATTTGAAAAGCTTCAGATGCCTGGAGGAAAGAAAACAAAAACAGGATATTCCACAGCAGCGGATGTGTTGGATAAACTGGCTCCGGAGCATAAAATTGTGGCAGATATTCTGGAATACCGCCAGTTAACCAAATTGAAATCTACCTATGCAGATGGGTTAGCCAATTATATTGATGCAGGGGGAAGGATTCATTCTACCTTTAATCAGACCATTACCGCCACAGGAAGAATCAGCAGCACAGAGCCAAATTTGCAGAATATCCCTATCCGGACTGAGCTTGGGCGGCTTTTGAGGAAGGTTTTTATCCCAAAAGAGGGCTTTGTTTTTCTGGATGCAGATTATTCCCAGATTGAGCTGCGTGTACTGGCTCATATGTCAGGAGATGAAAAGCTGATTCAGGCTTATCGGGAAGCCCAGGATATTCACAGAATGACAGCTTCTCAGGTTTTTCATATTCCTTTTGAAGAGGTAACGCCTCTGCAGAGGAGAAATGCCAAGGCAGTGAATTTCGGTATTGTGTATGGTATCAGTTCTTTTGGCCTGAGCCAGGATTTAAGTATTACCAGAAAAGAGGCTGCACAGTATATTGAAAATTATTTTGAGACTTATCCGAAAATCAAAGGATTTCTGGATGGACTGGTAGAACACGCCAAGGAAGAAGGCTATGTAACCACCATGTTTGGCCGCCGCCGTCCGGTGCCGGAATTGAAATCCAGCAATTTTATGCAGCGTTCCTTTGGAGAGCGGGTTGCCATGAACTCCCCTATTCAGGGAACCGCGGCAGATATTATTAAAATTGCCATGATTCGGGTACACAAGAGATTAAAGGAAGAAAACTTAAAATCCAGACTTATTTTGCAGGTGCATGATGAACTGCTCATTGAAACAGCCAAAGAGGAGATCCAGGAGGTTTCAAAAATTCTGGAGGAAGAAATGAAAGGGGCGGCAGCCTTATCTGTATCTCTGGAGATTGATATGCATACCGGCAATAACTGGTATGAGGCAAAATAGCGTATACAAAGGAGGCAGGGCTTATGAGAATTATAGGAGTAACCGGCGGTGTAGGTTCCGGAAAAAGCGCAGTGTTAAATTATCTGGAGGAGCATTTTGATTCCAGAGTGGTAAAGGCAGACGAAGTAGGCCATTTGCTTATGATGCCTGGAAGAGAGTGTTATGAACCAATCATAGAGCTGTTTGGAGAGTGGGTTGTAAAAGAGGACACCTCACTGGACAGACAGGCCATTGCCTCTATTGTTTTTCAGCAGCCGGATATGCTGAAAAAGCTGGATGATATTGTGCATCCGGCTGTGTACCGATATATTGTAAAAGAGATAGAGCGTTCCAGAAAGGAAGAAACAGAATTCTTTTTTATAGAAGCAGCATTGCTTCTGGAAGAAAAATATGATGAAATTTGTGATGAGGTGTGGTATATTTATTGCGAAAAAGAAGTCAGGAAGGAACGTCTTAGACACGACAGGGGATATTCCGATGAAAAAATTGAGAGTTTGATGAAAAATCAGCTCTCTGAAGAGGAATTTGAATCCCGCTGTGACTTCCAGATTTACAATAGTGAGGATGTAGCTTATACCTATCTTCAAATTGAGCGAAGGATGAGAATGTATTATGAATTTATGTAGTATTGCCAGCGGAAGCAGCGGCAACTGTATTTATGTGGGAAGTGATACCACCAGCCTTCTGGTGGATGTGGGAATCAGCGGGAAGCGCATTGAAGAAGGGCTTCAAAGCATTGACCGCACCACAGGGGAGTGTGACGGGATTCTGATTACCCATGAACATTCTGACCATATCAAAGGGCTTGGGGTGATTTCCAGAAAGCATAAAATTCCTATTTACTGTACCAGAGGAACCATGAAGGCAATGGAAAACATGAGTACCCTTGGGAAGATGCCGGAAGGGTTATTCAGACCTATTGAGGCAGACCAGACCTATACCATTGGCGACTTGCAGGTGCAGCCCTTTACCATTTCCCACGATGCGGCAGAGCCGGTGGGATACCGGATTAATCAGGGGAATAAGTCGGCAGGGATTGCCACAGACCTGGGATATTATGATGAGTACATAGTCCAGAAATTATCCGGTCTGGATGTATTGCTTCTGGAGGCAAATCATGATGTGAATATGCTTCAGGTTGGAAGTTATCCATATTATCTGAAGCAGAGAATTTTGGGCAACCGGGGACATCTGTCCAATGAAACTGCAGGGCGGCTTTTATGTAGATTGCTTCATGATCAGATGAAAGCTGTGTTTTTAGGGCATTTAAGCAGGGAAAATAATTATGAGGCTCTGGCATATGAAACCGTATGTTCAGAAGTGACCATGGGAGAAAATCCGTGGAATTCCAGAGATTTTAAAATCACTGTTGCACACAGAGAGCAGATTTCTGAAATGGTGATAGTTTAAGAAAAAACAGACAAAGGAGCAAAATCATGAAGAAAACCATTATCACAGTTGTAGGAGAAGACACCGTAGGAATTATTGCAAGGGTATGTACCTATCTGGCAGAAAACAATATTAATATTTTAAATATTTCCCAGACTATTGTAGATGGATATTTTAATATGATGATGATTACTGATACCAGCATGGCTGCGAAAAAACTCAGTGTGATTGTAGAGGAACTGGATGCTGTGGGAAAAGAAATCGGCGTAGTGATTCGTGTACAACTGGAAGATATTTTTACAAAAATGCACCGTATTTAAGGCAGCCGTGGAAAGGACAGGATGAAAACTATGATTAATATGTATGAGGTCAATGAGACCAATAAAATGATTGAGCAGGAAAACCTGGATGTGCGTACCATTACCCTTGGTATCAGCTTATTAGACTGCATTGATTCTGATTTACAGCAGGTAAATCGGAAGGTGTACGAAAAAATCACCCGTCTTGCCAGATATCTGGTGGAAACAGGGGAAGATATTTCCAAGGAATTTGGAATTCCAGTGGTAAATAAACGTATTTCTGTGACGCCCATTGCCTTAATCGGCGGCGCTGCCTGCAAATCACCGGAGGATTTTGTGACCCTGGCTCAGACTTTGGATAAAGCGGCAAAGGAAGTGGGTGTGAACTTTATTGGTGGTTATTCTGCTACAGTCTGCAAAGGCATGACCAGAGCTGATGAACTGCTAATCCGTTCTATTCCGGAAGCCCTGGCTGCCACAGAGCGGGTGTGCAGTTCCATTAACTTAGGCTCCACCAAAACAGGTATCAATATGGATGCAGTCCGTCTTATGGGAGATATTGTGCTGGAAACAGCCCATGCCACCAAAGAACAGGACTCTCTGGGCTGCGCCAAGCTGGTAGTATTCTGCAATGCGCCGGATGATAACCCATTTATGGCAGGGGCTTTCCATGGGGTAACGGAGGCAGACGCTATTATTAATGTAGGTGTTTCCGGTCCGGGTGTTGTAAAAACTGCGCTGGAGCAGGTAAGAGGAAAAGACTTTGAAACCCTTTGCGAAACCATTAAGAAAACAGCTTTTAAAGTGACCAGAGTGGGACAGTTGGTGGCGCAGGAGGCTTCCAAACGTCTTGGGATTCCCTTTGGTATTATTGACTTATCCCTGGCGCCTACCCCTGCCATTGGCGACAGTGTGGCAGATATTCTTCATGAAATCGGCGTAGAATATGCAGGGGCGCCGGGAACCACCGCTGCTCTGGCTCTCTTAAATGACCAGGTGAAAAAAGGCGGTGTCATGGCTTCTTCCTATGTAGGAGGATTAAGCGGCGCCTTTATTCCGGTCAGTGAAGACCAGGGCATGATTGATGCTGTTGTGGCAAATGCTCTTACCATTGAGAAGCTGGAAGCTATGACTTGTGTTTGCTCTGTGGGACTGGATATGATTGCCATTCCGGGAGATACCAAGGCAACCACCATTGCAGGTATTATTGCAGATGAGTGCGCTATTGGTATGGTGAATCAGAAAACCACAGCAGTACGTCTGATTCCGGTCATTGGAAAAGGAGTGGGAGAGACTGTAGAGTTTGGCGGACTTTTAGGATATGCGCCTATTATGCCGGTGAATCCATATTCCTGTGAGAATTTTGTAAACAGAAAGGGCAGGATTCCTGCACCGATTCATAGCTTTAAGAATTAAGAGTAAGCACATACGAAAGAAAACCCTCTGGATTCTGGGAAACATGAAAAATGTTTTCTGGGATTTGGAGGTTTTTTTGACAATGAATGTTGGTACGTCATGATGCAGATGGAAAAAAGTATCTTTATGATTTGATTGCAATAAAAAAATCATTGACATATATAGGTAAACAATATATTATATAGATAACAAATATATAGAAATCCTATATAAGATTAAAATGGAAAAGGAGGACAAAGCATGGCAGTAAGCAAGAATCTGGTTTCCGGCAGCATGACCATGTTGCTGTTGAAATTATTATCAGAGCAGGATATGTATGGATATGAAATGATTTCTGTGTTGCGGGAACGCTCAGAAAATGTGTTTGAATTAAAGGCAGGAACTTTATATCCTCTGCTACATAGTCTGGAGGAGAAGAATCTTCTGGAATCTTATGAGCAGGAGGCTTTGGGAAAGGTTCGTAAATATTATTCCATCACAAAAGCAGGCAGGAAGCTTTTGCAGGAAAAGGAAACAGAGTGGAAGGAATATTCCCAGGCAGTGACAGGAGTTTTAGGATGGGAGGGATGACAGATGGAAGAATACATGAAGGCTTTATTGGAACAAATCCGTTGCAAACCTGCAAAAAAGCTGGTAGAACAGGAAATACGCGGGCATATTTTGGAACAATATGAAGAAAATCTGGATAAGGGCATGGAGGAAACTCTGGCAATGGAGGAGGCGGTGAAAGATATGGGGAATCCCATAGAGACCGGAATCGCTCTGGATGCTATTCATAAACCGCAGATATCCTGGGGGATGATTGGAATTTTGGCTGTTCTCAGTTTTTTTAGTATTCTCATTCAGGTGCTCATTGGCAGGGAAAATCCGGAATTAGGGAATTCTTATATTTTCAGACATATTTTTCATGTGGTACTGGGATTATGTCTCATGCTGGCAGTGTATCGTCTGGACTATAGTTTTCTTGGAAAACACGGAAAAAAGATTGCTGCTGTGGGCGGTGCCTTGATGTTTTCTGCTATTTTCTTTGGAGGGGCAATGCCGGTCAACGGAAGTTCTGCGTGGCTTCAAATAGGGATTTTACCTTCTGTGTCCCTGACTGCTGTATTGTTTTTAGCTGTTCCTGTTTATGGAGGGATTTTATATTCCTATTATGGAAGGGGATACAAAGCGCTTCTAAAAGCGGTATTATGGATGCTTCTTCCTGTGGTTTTAGGAATTTATATGCTACAGCCGCTTTTCGCCGGAATGCTGTTGATTTTGCAGGGGATTTTACTGTCAACAGCAGTAGGAAAAGGGTGGTTTCAGGTGAGAAAGTTTCCCGCGCTGACAGGGATTTGGAGCGGCATTTTGTTCTTGCCCGCGCTGGTGCTGGGATTGGGAATGAAACTCCAATGGTTTGCGCCTTATCAGATGGAGCGTTTGGCTGTTTATCTGGGGCAGAAAGAACTTCCTCAAAATTCCATGTATTATTTTCTGAGAAACTATATGGGAGAATCCCGACTGTTAGGACCGGGAAACTTTTCTGGAACACTTATGGAAAATGTAGAATCTTATAATGGTGATTATATTTTTCCTTTCATCAGTGCAAAATACGGAATTCTGGCAGCAGTCTTGTTGGTGGCTCTGGTTCTTGCAGTAGCAGTAAAAGGGTTTGCCATTACAAGAAAGCAAAAAAATCAGTTGGGGAGAATGGTAGGATTTGCCTGTGTACTGGTAATTCTTGGCGAAACCTGTATCAATCTCTTGGTTTGTTTTGGTTTTATTCCACCTATTGTAAGCAGCTTTCTCCCATTTTTCTCCTCAGGAGGCTCTAATTTGGTGGTGTTTTACATGCTTTTGGGCTTGATGCTCAGCGTCTATCGGTATAAAAATCTTTTGCCTGCTGAGAAAAAAAGAAAGCAAACAGCAGCAGGCCAGATTTCTGCATAAGGATTACTCTTTATAAAATAACAGGCGGCTTTTGTAAATCATTGACAAAGGCGGTCTGTTTTTTTGTGCTTTTTACAGATTCGTATAAATCGGACAGAAATAAATCCTTTTCAAAAACACCACAGGCAGAAGAATCCAGCGCTTTCTTATAGTCTGCTCCTTTTGTAATGATAGGAATCTGACTGTTTTTCTGCATGATCCTGAGAAAATCAGAATTTTCTCTGCGAAATCCCAAAAGCCTTACATAAGAAGGTGTCAGATTTTCCATGGCAGGGGTGATGCCAAGGAGTGCATGAAGCAGCCCTCGGCTGATTCTGGTATAGGTCAATTCCTTTGTCTTTAAGAGAGAGACAAATTGGGAAAAGGATGCAAATTTGTTCAACTGCCTATAAATCCGTCTGGATAAATCAGGGGAAAGGTCTGCATATTGGCAGAGTGTTTCCGGTGTATGCTGCATAAGCTGGTATTTCAATAGGAGAGAAAAGTCATTTTCCTCTATGAGTGTATCTCTGGCAAGAAGCTTTTGCATATAATTCCAGACAGGTTGAGGCTGCGCTGCGGATAAGGAGGAAAACACAGTTTCAGAACCAGAAATTTTTTCAGCGGAAGTTGTCTCCTTTAGGGCAGTTCTGATAGCAGAAGCACTGGGGTAAAGGGAAGATAAATCGGTACTGTGGTAAGAACTTCCCTTGCGCTCTATGGTCACAGGTTTTATAGAACTGTTCAGGGCCAGGAGTGCTTTGCAATATTCAATTCCCAGAATATTATTAGGCTGGTCCAGAAAATTTTCATCCAGGGCAAGGGAGTGTCTCTGACAATATGTTTTGAGGGCAGCTTTTCTGGCAGAAGGAAAAGAAAGCCCTTGCTTTAGTTTTTTTTTCAGTTCCTGCTGATAAGTTTCCGGTTCTTCCTTTAGAATTTCTGCTATGCATCTACAAGATTCCAGGCTGCCGGATTCGCTCCCAAAGGAGAGAAATTCTATGCAATTTAAGGCATGAAAAATCCCTACACCGCCTTTGGCAAAATATTCGGCGCTGCTGCAGGCATAAGAGCCTGGAAGTTCCAGAACAATATCAGCGCCGCCAAGGAGCGCCATGTTTGCCCGCTCATGTTTGGAAAAAAGGGCAGGAGTACCACGTTGCACGAAATCTCCGCTCATAAGAACTACCGCAACATCTGCTTTAGTTAATTTCTTTGACTGTTCTATTTGATAAGCATGTCCATTGTGGAATGGGTTATATTCTGCTATGATTCCTACCGCTTTTTTCATGATGAGATTCCTTTCTTTTACATGGTTCAGGGGAGAAACAAATGGTTCGTTTTCTGTGAGATATTATAACCGGATTGGGGAAGAAATGTAAAGTTAGAAAATGCTATTTACCTACTGATAACAATAATAATAAAATATTTAATGTTTATCATTAAAAAATAATTGACAAAGATAAAAAGAATGCTATACTATGTATTAAGAAATGAAAGGAGCTTTTAGTCATGAAAGAAAAAAAATTAAAAAAATCTGCTTATTTTATATCCATACTTCTTAATGTTGGCTGTATTATTTTCGGTATAATGAGTATACTGTTGCTTGCAGGAATTATGGTTTTTGTCTGCGCTCAACTTTTTTCGCCGGAGATATTCCAAGAAACGTGGGAAACTGCTATTAAAGCAGGTCAAACTCTTAGCTTTGGACAATGCGTATTCTTTTTCATCTGCTGTCTTGGAGAGTTTATCTGTATCTTTTTAGCTTTCTATTATGCCAAAAGAATATTTGGGTGTATCGGAAAAGGAAATTCTCCTTTTACAGATACAACCGCTGCTCAGATACGAAAAATAGCGTTGTTTGTTCTATTGTTCGCTGTATTTTCCGTACTCTCTGTATTTAAGATAACATTTTCATCATTCTTTATATGTGCCGTATTTGCCCTTATTTTGTATTGTATTTCTCTCATCTTTGACTATGGTTGTGAGTTACAACAAGAAATAGATGAAACACTATAAGAGAGACTAGATGTGGCAATAATTTTGATTTACCTTTGATTTATAATCCTGAATTGTAATAAATAAAAAGTGAAACCTGCAATTAAGATGTAAAATGAAGGGAGAGATGATTATGAAGTACGAAAAAATTACGAAACTGGCTAAAATATTAAAAAATATTTTTATGGTGTTTATTCTTGTGGATGTAATCGGACTGGTGTTTTTAGGATTTCCAATAACAATTTTGATATTAAGAGGTGAAGCGGGTCCATATTTGGTTGATGTGTTTGCGAAAATTCTTCAACAGAGCATAACACCAATAGATGTAAAACTTATTTTAGGCAGCTTTACATTACTTCTTTTGGCAACATTAATTTTATCCGTTGATATTAAGAATTTATTGAAGCTCATTGAAAAGAACGCAACACCATTTCAAAAAGATATTACCCAACAATTGAGAAAAGTGATTAAGTGGTCTCTAATCGTAGCTTTGCTGCCAGTTTGGAAAGTGTGGGATATTTCTTCGTTACTGTATAATTTGATATTTATTGCCCTTTTGTATTTATTGCTTCTCATTTTTGAATATGGAATCAGCTTGCAGGCAGAAGTAGATGAGACATTATAGGAGTGTGAGAAAATGGCAATTATTCTAAGACTTGACAGAATGATGGCAGACAGAAAAATAAGTCTGAACGAACTATCTGAAAAAGTAGGAATTGCAAATGTTAATTTATCAAAAATAAAAACAGGTAAGGTGAGTGCAATCCGTTTTTCTACGCTAAATGCAATTTGCGAGGCTTTAGACTGTCAGCCGGGAGATATTCTGGAGTTTCAGAGGGAGGAAAATGATTAAAGAGAAAACGAATCCTTTATGTTTTGAAAAGAATACAAGATTTAGAAGTCTTTTCCATAAAAACCCGAAACCTTCTCTTGTTTGTCTTGAAAAAAGGTTGTATAATAATACCAAGCATGGGTTTATCTGACCCATAATTACAGAGCAGTCTGTATAAAATATCTAATGATATCGGAGGAAAAAACATGAACGTATTAGTAGTAAACTGTGGAAGTTCATCCCTGAAATTCCAGTTGATTAATTCTGAGACAGAAGCTGTAGCAGCAAAAGGTCTGTGTGAGCGTATTGGTATTGACGGAAGACTGGTATATCAGCCAACAGGCGGAGAAAAGGAAGTAACAGAGGCTGCTATGCCTACTCATACAGAAGCAATCAAACTGGTTCTGGATGCTCTGGTAAATCCAACAACAGGTGTATTAAAGAGCTTAGATGAAGTAGAAGCAATCGGACATCGTGTACTCCATGGAGGAGCTAAGATTTCTGACTCCTGCATTATTAATGACGAAGTTATTTCTGTTATTGAGGAATGCTGTGACTTAGGACCTCTTCACAACCCGGCAAACTTAATGGGTATCCGCGCATGTATGGAATTAATGCCAGGAAAACCAAACGTAGCTGTATTTGATACTGCTTTCCATCAGACCATGCCGGAAAAAGCATATATGTATGCAATTCCATATGAATATTATGACAAATATAAAGTTCGTAAATACGGTTTCCATGGAACTTCTCACAGATTTGTTTCTAAAGAAACGATTAAATTTTTAGGCTTAGATCCAGAGAATTCCAAAGTGATTGTTGCGCACTTAGGTAATGGTTCTTCTATCAGTGCAGTTGTAAATGGCAAATGTGTAGATACTTCTATGGGTCTTACACCACTGGAAGGCCTGGTTATGGGAACACGTTCCGGTGACCTGGATCCTGCAGTTTTAGATTTTATCTGCAAAAAAGAAAACATTGATGTTACAGAAATGGTAAATATCCTGAATAAAAAATCCGGCCTTCTGGGACTTTCCAAAGGACTTTCCAGTGATTTCCGTGACTTAAATGAAGCAAGAGAACAGGGCAATGAAGATGCAAAACGTGCCATTGACTGCCTGTGCTACAGAATTATTAAATACATTGGTTCTTATGCAGCAGCTATGAACGGTGTAGATGCTATTGCCTTTACCGGTGGTATTGGTGAAAATGCAATTCCTGTAAGAGAAACAGTTGTAAAAGGACTGAACTATCTGGGCGTTACTCTGGATGAAGAAGCAAACCAGACAAGAGGAGAGAACAAAGTAATCTCTACACCAGATTCCAAAGTAACCGTAGCAATCGTTCCTACCAACGAAGAATTAGCTATCTGCCAGGAAACAGCAGCTCTGGTTCAGAAATAAGATGAAAAATAATGGTTGACAAACCGTAGAACACTATGTATAATTTACAAGGTGTGATTAGGAGACTATTATGCTAATTGATTTATCAGAAATTTTATCCCTGGAAGGAAAGACACAGGTTGTAGAAGCACCTGTTTCCATGGATTCCTTTCAATCAAAATTAGGAACTTTTCCTATTGTTGAGAAGAAGCCTGTTTCCATTCGGATTACCAACAGTGGAAAGAAGGTTTTGAAATTAGAAGCCGACGGTGCTGTTACCGTAGCAATTCCCTGTGATAAATGTCTGAAGGATGTTCCCACAACCTTTACCATTCATCTGGAAGAGGAGTTGGATATGAAGGCTTCAAAGGAAGACAGGATAAAAGACTTAGATGAAATTAATTATGTCACAGGTTGCAGCCTGGACGTAGAGCAGTTAGTGCATAATGAGATTTTAATCCATTGGCCTTTAAGGGTTCTATGTAAGGATAACTGCCGGGGAATTTGTCCTGTATGTGGGATGAATTTAAATGAAGGCTCCTGTGACTGTGACCAGTCAGTGCCAGACCCCAGAATGGCGGTAATCAGTGATATATTTAGCAAATTTAAGGAGGTGTAACCTATGTCCATCTGTCCAAAAAATAAATCTTCCAAAGCAAGAAGAGATAAAAGAAGAGCAAACTGGAAAATGAGCGCTCCAAACTTAGTAAAATGCAGCAAATGTGGTGCTTTAATGATGCCTCACAGAGTATGCAAAGCTTGCGGAAGCTACAACAAAAAAGAAATCATCAAAATGGAAGAAGCATAAATTTCTTCAGCAAAAGAGAGAATCTGAACCACTGGTTTGGGTTCTCTTTTTTTCTCTAAAAGTTTATTTCTATGAAAAATTAATAATTTTGTAATATTTTAAAGGAAACTCTTGCGAAAATGCCGGAAATACGATAAGATAGGTTTGACATAAATCTTGATTGAGAAGAATACTACGGAGGAATAACAATGAGAAACAAATGGCTAAAGAGAGGAATTCTGTTTCTTGCAGTGGGATGTCTGACCTTTTCCATGACCGGCTGCAAGGGAAAAGAAATTTTAAATACAGCGTTGGAAAAATTGCATTTGAAAACAGTAGAAGAACCAGAGGAAGAAGTAGAGGAAAAAGAAGTGGAGCCTGAAGTAGAAGTAGCAAAACCAGAGCTTACTACCAATTTAAGCGGTTCTGTTACTTATGAGATAGGGGATGCTGCGGAACCTCTTACTGTAGAAGCAACGACTTCTGATGAAGGAGAGATTACCTATCAGTGGTATCAAAGCTTTACCAATACCAATGGAGGCGGAACTATTATTGAAGGAGCTACAGAGAACACCTTCACTCCGCCAACGAAAGAAGCAGGTATTGTTTACTACTATGTGGTAGCTACCAGTACCATTCAGAACTCTACCAACCGAATTACCAGTGAAACAGCAGAGGTGGTAGTTTCTGAGAAGACTGAGGCAGAAACTGCTGCGGAGAATGCAGAGGCGCCGGCCGAAACCCAGGAAGAACAACCGGAAGCGCCGGCTGAAACTCAGCCAGAACAGTAAAATGCAAAATGCGGGGATTATCTATATGAGAATCCTTGCATTTTTTTTGGATGTTTAGTAAAATCATTCATAGATACAACAGGAGGCATGACATGGAAAATAGAATTAAAGTGGCAGTAGATGCCATGGGCGGAGACTATGCACCTTTAGAAGCAGTGAAAGGCGCAGTGGCAGCAGTCCAGGAAAAAGAGAATGTAGAGGTACTTCTGGTTGGACAGAAGGAGGTGCTGGAAAAGGAGCTGGCTGCCTGTACTTATCCAAAAGACAGGATTCAGATTGTTCCGGCCAGCGAAGTCATTGAAACAGGAGAACCTCCCGTAGCAGCCATTCGTGGAAAGAAGGATTCTTCCATTGTAGTAGGAATGAAACTGGTGCGCAAGGAAGAGGCAGATGCGTTTGTTTCTGCCGGAAGTTCAGGAGCGATTCTGGTAGGCGGAACAACCATTGTTGGACGTATTAAGGGTGTGGAGAGAGCGCCATTGGCGCCTTTGATTCCTACAAAGGACGGCGTTTCTTTGCTCATTGACTGCGGAGCCAATGTAGATGCCAGGGCATCTCATCTGGTGCAGTTTGCCCGCATGGGCTCCATCTATATGGAACATGTAATGGGGGTGAAAAATCCAAGGGTAGGGATTGTGAATATTGGCGTAGAAGAAGAGAAGGGAAATGCGCTGGTAAAAGAAACCTATCCACTTTTAAAAGAATGCCAGGATATTAACTTTATAGGAAGTATTGAGGCAAGGGAGATTCCTGCAGGCGCGGCAGATGTTATTGTAACAGAAGCCTTTGTGGGAAACGTAGTGCTGAAGCTTTACGAAGGACTGGGAGCTACTCTGATTTCTAAGATTAAGGGAAGCATGATGTCCAATTTGCGGAGTAAATTAGGAGCGCTTCTGGTAAAGCCGGCAATGAAGAAAACGTTAAAAACTTTTGATGCCAGCCAGTATGGAGGCGCGCCTTTACTGGGACTGAAAGGTCTGGTAGTAAAGTGCCATGGAAATTCCAAAGAAGCGGAATTTAAGAATGCCATTATTCAGTGCATTTCATTTAAAGAACAGCGCATTAGTGAGCGGATTAAAGAAAATTTAACCGTTACACAAGAGAAAAAAGAGGAAATTTAGGAGGATGAATCATGGAATTGGAAAAATTACAGAAGATAATAGCAGAGGTTTTAAATGTGGATACAGAAGAGGTAACCATGGATACCACATTTGTAGACGATTTGGGTGCCGACTCTCTGGATGTTTTCCAAATTATGATGGGAATTGAAGAAGAATTTGATGTAGAAATTCCGACAGAAGAAGTTGAGCAGATTGTTTCCGTAGGTGATGCAGTGGAACAGATTAAACGGTTAATCGGATAGGTTTGAGAAGATGCCTTTGGTTCCCAGTAGATTCAGGAACCAGAGGTATTTTGTTTGTAAGAAAGCAGAAGCTTGGAGAAAGGAATTGATATGAAAGAGAGCAAAAAATTTTCTGAATTGGAGAAAAAAATCGGATATGCGTTTCAAAAGAAGGAATTTCTGATCAATGCGCTGACCCATAGTTCTTATGCCAATGAACATCATATTTCGTACACAGGAAATAATGAGCGGCTGGAATTTCTAGGAGATGCGGTACTGGAAGTGACTTCCAGTGAATTTCTGTTTCACAGATATCCGGAATTACCGGAAGGAGAATTAACAAAAAAACGGGCAAGTATGGTTTGTGAACCTACGCTGGCCCTTTGTGCAAGAGAGATTCCCCTTGGTGAGTATCTTCTTTTGGGAAAAGGAGAAGAGGCTACAGGAGGCAGAAGACGGGATTCCGTAGTTTCCGATGCCATGGAAGCGCTTATTGGAGCCATTTACCTGGATGGCGGTTTTGCTAATGCAAAAGAGTTTATTTATAAATTTATTTTAAATGATATTGAGAATAAACAGCTCTTTTATGATAGCAAGACTACTCTTCAGGAAATTGTACAGGGAAAGTATGAGGAAGATGTGCATTATGTCCTGGTAAAAGAAGAAGGACCGGATCATAATAAATCTTTTTATGTGGAAGCTGTTCTTGGAAAACAGGTTCTGGGAGAAGGATGCGGACATACAAAAAAAGCGGCAGAACAGCAGGCTGCATACGCTGCTATTAAAAAGCTGAAATGTGAAAAAGGAGACTTATGTATTTAAAAAGTATTGAGGTACAGGGATTTAAGTCCTTTGCCAATAAAATTACATTTGAATTTCACAACGGTATTACGGGAATTGTAGGTCCAAACGGTAGCGGAAAGAGTAATGTAGCGGATGCAGTCCGCTGGGTTTTGGGTGAACAGAGCGCCAAGCAGCTTCGCGGAGGAAATATGCAGGACGTTATTTTCTCCGGTACAGAAACCAGAAGACCGCTGGGGTTTGCCTATGTAGCCATTACCCTGGATAACAGTGATCATCAGCTTCCCATTGATTATCAGGAAGTGACCATTGCCCGGCGTTTGTACCGTTCCGGAGAAAGTGAATATCTGTTAAATGGAACCAGTTGCAGATTAAAAGATGTAAATGAGCTGTTTTATGATACAGGAATCGGAAAAGAAGGATATTCCATTATCGGGCAGGGGCAGATTGATAAAATTTTAAGTGGGAAACCAGAGGAGCGGAGAGAGCTTTTTGATGAGGCGGCAGGAATTGTAAAATTTAAGCGCCGAAAGAACACAGCAGTGAAAAAACTGGAGGAGGAGCAGCAGAACCTCACCAGGGTAAAAGATATTCTTTCTGAACTGACCAGACAGCTTGCGCCATTGGAACGTCAGGCTGAGACTGCTAAGGTGTATTTAAAGAAAAAGGAAACTCTGAAGCATTTGGATATTCAGATGTTTCTGGCAGAAATGAGCCGCATACGGAAAGAACTGGAAGAAACACAGAAGAAATATCAGATTGCAAAAGATGATTTAGAGGAAACAGAACAGAGCTTTGGCATTACAAAAGCAGAGTATGAGAAGCTGGAGCAGGAACTGGAAAAGCAGGAACAGGAGATTCAGAACCTGAGGGAAGGAAATACCCAGAGAACCCTGGAAAAACAGCAGATGGAAAATCAGATTCATTTGTTGCGGGAACAGATTCACTCAGCAAAACAAAATGAGGCTTTGTATCAGGAGCGCAGCCAGTCTCTCCTGGAGGACCAAAAACGAAGGGAAAAGGAAGAGGCAAAATACCTGGAAGAAGAGGAAAAGCTAAAGCAGCAGTTTTTGGAATTCCAGGCAGATCAGGCAGAGACTCAGAAGGCATTTAAAAATCTGGCAATGGAAATCCACAGCCTGGAGGAGAAGGTAGAGAATGGGAAAAATGAGATTATAGAAATTTTAAATCTCAGGGCTTCTACCAAAGGAAAACTCCAGCGCTATGATACCATGATGGAACAGATTTCCATTCGGAAAACAGAGTTAAATCAAAAGCATCTGAGATTAAAAAGTGAGTCTGCGCTTTTGAAAACCTCAGAAGAACAGTATCAGGAAGAAAAAGTGCAGATTCAGGAAGCCATTGATAAACTGGTGCGGGAAAGTAATCGCTGCGAGGATCAGATTACCAGATATCAGGCAGAGATGGCAAAGGCGGGACAACAGCTTGAGACAGGACAGACTGCTTTTCACAGGGAGGCATCCAGACTGGAATCCATGCGAAATATTGCAGAGCGCTATGATGGATATGGAAACAGTATTCGAAGAGTCATGGAGCAGAAGAAACGGGTTCCCGGTATCAAGGGTGTTGTGGCAGACCTTTTAAAAGTGGAGAAAAACTATGAGACTGCCATTGAAACTGCTTTAGGCGGCAGTATTCAGAACATTGTTACAGACAATGAAACCACGGCCAAAAACATGATTGAGTTTCTGAAAAAGAATAAATATGGTCGCGCCACGTTTCTACCTCTTACCAGTATGAAGAATAAGCGTGGATTTACCAACACAGCGGCGCTGCAGGAGCCTGGGGTTATTGGAGTTGCCAGTGAGCTGGTAACCGTAGGAGCAGAATATCAGGGGCTGGCCAATTATCTTCTGGGAAGGACGCTGGTGGTGGATCACATTGATCATGGAATTGCTATTGCAAAAAAGTATCAATATACTATTCGTATGGTAACCATTGAAGGCGAATCCTTAAATCCGGGAGGTTCCCTTACCGGAGGTGCGTTTAAGAGCAACAGCAACCTGCTGGGAAGGCGAAGGGAAATTGAAGAGTTACAGGATGCTGTGGAAACCCTGAAAAAAGAGATGGAACAAATGCAGCAAAACCTGGAAAAATACAGGGAAAAACGTAATCATTTCCGGGAGCAGGCAGCAAAGCTTCAGGAACAGCTTCAGGAACAGTATATACGGGAAAATACGGTGCAGATGAATTTAAATGCCATGTCAGGAAAAAGAGAGGAAATCCAGACTGGTTATGAAAATCTGAAGCTGGAGGCAGAACAACTGGAAAGACAGACAAAAGAGATTGAAGAAAACAGTCTTTCCATACAACTGGAACTGGAGACCAGTGCCAGCCAGGAAAAAGGACTGGAAGAGCAGATTAACCGGAACCAGGAGATTTTGGAACAGAAGAAACAGCAGGAAAACCGTCTTTCAAAGGAATTGGAGAAATCTCATCTGGAAACTGCAAATCTTACCTCCAGACAGGGATTTATTACGGAAAACCGAAACCGTATACGGGCAGAAATTCAGCAGCTTCAGGAACAGGGTAAAATGCTGGAAAAAAATCTTTTCCAGGGAAGAGAAGAGATTTCCGGCAAGGAAGCCAGAATAGAAGAAATTAAAAATACCATGGCCAAGGCAGAAGAGAATTTCAGACAGGATGAAGAAAAGCTTCAAAACGCCCTGAATGCCAAAGAGGAAATGAGCCGCAGCTACAAATCCTTTTTTGCAAAGCGGGACGAATTATCTGGCAGGATGAATCTGCTGGATAAGGAGTGTTTCCGCTTAAACGGTCAGAAGGAAAAACTGGAAGAAGCCAGAGAAGCCCAGGTGAATTATATGTGGGAAGAGTATGAAGTGACATACAGTCAGGCTTTGGATGAGGCAGATGATAAGCCTTTGGAACGGGCAGAAATGAAGCAGCAAATCAGCCAGGTGCGTGGAGAAATCAAACAGCTTGGAAATGTCAATGTGAATGCCATTGAAGAGTATAAGGAGCTTTCGGAGCGTCATACCTTTATGCAGACCCAGCATGACGATTTGGTGAAGGCAGAGGAAACTCTTCTGGGCATTATTGAAGAGCTGGATACAGGAATGCGCAGGCAGTTTGAAGAAAAGTTTGCACAAATCCGAAGAGAATTTGATAAGGCGTTTAAGGAATTGTTTGGCGGAGGAAAGGGAACCCTGGAGCTGGATGAGGAAGAAGATATTCTGGAGGCGGGTATCCGGATTATTTCCCAGCCACCGGGCAAGAAACTGCAAAATATGATGCAGCTTTCTGGAGGGGAAAAGGCCCTTACCGCGATTGCCTTGCTTTTTGCCATCCAGAATCTGAAGCCGTCTCCATTCTGTCTGCTGGATGAGATAGAGGCTGCCCTGGATGATTCTAATGTTACCAGATACGCCCAGTATCTTCATAAGTTGACAAAAAACACACAGTTTATTATTATAACTCATAGAAGAGGAACCATGACAGCAGCAGACAGGCTTTATGGAATCACCATGCAGGAAAAAGGTGTGTCCACCCTGGTGTCTGTAAATCTCATTGAGCATGATTTAGATAAATAGGAGGAACTATGGCAGAAGGAAAAGAGAAAAAAGGGTTTTTTAAAAGACTGGTGGAAGGTCTTTCTAAAACCAGAGAAAACATCGTATCAGGAATTGATTCTATTTTCAGCGGCTATTCCAGCATTGATGAAGATTTTTATGAGGAAATCGAAGAAATTCTGGTCATGGGTGATATTGGAATTAATACCACTACTTCCATTATTGAGCGTCTGAAAGAGCAGGTGGCCCAAAAACATATTAAGGACCCGCAGGAATGCAAGCAGCTTCTCATGGACAGTATTAAAGAGCAGATGGCTGTGGGAGAAAAGGCTTATGAATTTGAAAACCGGAAATCCGTAATTCTGGTCATTGGCGTCAATGGCGTAGGAAAAACCACATCGGTAGGTAAGCTGGCAGGCAAGCTCAAGGATCAGGGAAAAAAGGTCATTATGGCAGCAGCAGATACCTTCCGTGCAGCAGCAGGAGAACAGTTGACACAATGGGCAAACCGAGCCGGTGTGGAATTGATTGGCGGACAGGATGGTGCAGATCCGGCTTCTGTGGTATACGATGCCATTGCAGCGGCAAAAGCCAGAAATGCAGATGTACTGATTTGTGATACAGCAGGAAGGCTGCATAATAAGAAAAATCTTATGGAAGAGCTGAGAAAAATCTACCGCATTATTGAAAAAGAATATCCGGAAGCATTTCTGGAAACCCTGGTGGTTCTGGATGGAACCACAGGACAAAATGCCCTGGCTCAGGCAAAACAATTTAACGAAGTGGCAAATGTCACAGGAATTATTCTGACCAAGCTGGATGGCACAGCAAAAGGTGGAATTGCAGTGGCTATTGAGTCTGAACTGGATATTCCGGTCAAATATATTGGTGTAGGTGAGACCATTGATGATCTTCAGAAATTCGATGCCAATGAATTTGTTAATGCTTTATTTAATATTCAGGATACCACAGAGGAATAAACGTTATATAGAAAGAGGGTTAAAATATGCTTACAGTAGAAAAATTTGAGGAAGCCTCAGAAATCGTGAAAAAAGTAACCCAGGAAACAAAGCTGGTCTACAGTGAGTTTTTCAGCAACCGCACTGGTAATAAAGTGTACTTTAAACCGGAAAATATGCAGGTGACAGGCGCTTATAAAATCCGCGGCGCTTATTACAAAATCAGTACACTGACAGAGGAAGAGAAGGAAAAAGGTCTGATTACTGCTTCTGCAGGAAATCATGCACAGGGCGTTGCTTATGCCGCAAAAGCTTTTGGAGCCAAGGCAGTGATTGTTATGCCTACAACAACACCGCTTATTAAAGTAGAGAGAACCAAAAGCTATGGGGCAGAAGTGATTCTCCATGGAAATGTTTATGACGAGGCCTGCGAGTACGCGTATGAACTGGCAGACAAGCATGGTTATACGTTTATTCATCCTTTTGATGATTTGGCTGTGGCAACCGGACAGGGAACCATTGCCATGGAAATTATCAAGGAGCTTCCTCTGGTAGATTATATTTTAGTTCCCATTGGCGGCGGCGGACTTGCAACCGGTGTATCTACCTTGGTGAAACAGTTAAATCCAAAGATTAAGGTCATTGGCGTGGAACCGGCAGGAGCAAATTGTATGCAGGCTTCTTTGTTAAATGGTGAGGTTATGACCCTTCCTGGTGTAAATACCATTGCAGACGGTACAGCAGTCAAACGCCCGGGAGAGCATATTTTCCCTTATATTCAGAAAAATGTAGATGAAATTATTACAGTGGAAGATGAAGAACTGGTAGTAGCCTTCCTGGATATGGTAGAAAATCATAAGATGATTGTAGAAAATTCAGGGCTTCTTACAGTGGCTGCATTGAAACACTTGAAGTTCCAGGATAAGAAAGTGGTATCTATTTTAAGCGGCGGAAATATGGATGTGATTACCATGGCATCTGTGGTACAGCACGGTCTGATTGCAAGAGACAGAATTTTTACTGTTTCTGTTCTTTTGCCGGATAAACCGGGAGAACTGGTGCGGGTTGCGGGAATCATTGCAAAACATCAGGGAAATGTAGTGAAACTGGATCATAACCAGTTTGTAAGCACCAACCGTACAGCGGCTGTAGAACTGAAAATTACCTTAGAGGCCTTTGGCACAGAACATAAAAATGAAATTATCCAGGCATTGGAGAGTGAGGGCTATTCTCCGAAAGTAGTTATGGCGAATTTATAAAAAATAGAGAGATATAGAAAAGCGCCGGAAACTCCCATAAACATAGTGTTTTGTGAGTTTTCGGCGCTTTTCTAACTATTCAACGGTTTCAATAGACTCCACAATATTCATGTTTGCAATAGAATGTAAAGGGATGGCTGTTGCTAATAAACAGGCTGCAATGGATATTAGTGACGCTTCTATCATTGATAAATATGGGATAGCAACAAATTGCAGGCTATTTGTTGCTGCAGCATTTATGAATACCGTACAAATATATCCTAATATTCCGCCAATGATGGACGCAATGATTCCATAATAAGCGCCCTCCCACAAAAAGGTTTTGTAAAGGCTGTTTGTACTCATACCCATTGCCCGTTGCGTTCCTATTTCGGCAATGCGGGTATGGAGATTGCTGTAAACGGTATTCACAATATTTAATATTCCGATAAGACCAATAAAGAAGATGAGCCCCCAGCATAACATGCTGATTTGCCTGAAGCTTTCTTCAAGCTGTTTTGTTGTCTGCTGATAGGAAATCCAATGGCTGCCTGTATTTTCCTTGCACCAATTATCTAACCATGTTTCAAATTGCTCATTCTTTACATTTGATTTTAAAATTGGATAAACTTCCGAATAGCGATTTTCTGCTGTCAATACATCATAGGCTTTGTCATTGACTATGATTTGTACCCCGTTTATAAAGCCTTCGTTGTTGATGGTAACAGCCTCATTGGCAATACCTGCAACACGCAGCTTATGTCCATTAACCACTATTGTATCGTTATACTCAAAGGAAGTATTTTCAAAATTTTCCCCCTCATAAGAAAATGAAACTGGATTTTTAACAATACATGCATTTCCCCATAGCAAATCAGCCTTATCTTGTTTTGATAAATCATTCACATAAGAAGTTAAACGAGTATCATCTATACCTGCAATTTGAAAACTCTCCGCAGGCCGCAGTTCAAAGTTAAGTGTAACCGGTATACTTCCATCCTCATTTTGGGTATAGACCGATAATTTTGTTGTTGCTAAATTTTCTACCAGTTCGTTATCACGAATTTTGGCTATGCCTTCCGGAGAAACTCCCATGCTCTCATTTGTAATTGCATAGTCGCCTAAAGTCATATCCTGTACGCTTTTACTTGTATCAAGAAGCATCGTAAAGCTTTGTAAGGATACAAAAACAGTAATACTCATAATCAGCGAAAGGATAGTAATAACAGTCCTGCCCTGCCCGCGCTTTAAATTCAGTCTTGCATAGTAGGCTTCAAAATTGCCAATGGCTTTTACCTTGCGACTACGCCGCTTTATTTTTATACTTTGTCCAGACAGAGCAACAGTAGGAGATACATGAGAAGCGTATCTTGCTGCGGGAAATGCCGCTGACATTGCGGATAGCAATGTTATGGCAATGCTTATAAAATAAAAAAACAGGTTATTAGAGCTTGCTGCGTTAATTGTTTGATTAAGCGCTGTTGTACTGTCTGCCATAAATAAATCAGGATTCAGGATACCTGTGGCAGCTATTAAAATTCCTTTTGCGGATAATGCACCAATCAAGAGCCCTATAGGAACACCAATACCACATAAAATTAAAAGCTGGAGAGAAACCAAATTGTAAATTTGCTTGCGTTCACTTCCAATGGCCCGGAGTATTCCGTATTCTTTGATACGTTTGGCTACGGATATTTTCAAAATATTATAAATTACCAGACCCGCCGCAAGCAGTACAAGTACGCCTACCATGATACTGGCAAGCATCATAAAAGAAAATCCTGTATCCGTATCAGATTTTCCTGCTTCTCTGTAAGAAATACCAAGCGCATCTAACAAAATCCAGTTGTATTGTATATTTGAAGCATCTACACCAAGAGTACCTGTCAATTCGTCAACGATAGATTGGAAGTGTAAGGTATCCTTTGTTTTGAAATCCGTTGAATAAAGGAAATAATCATCAGGCAAAACGGAAGCAGCCGTTCCCACACCTACAATAGCATCTACAGTTCCTGTGGAATATCCCATATAATTACTTTCTAATATGCCGCAAAGAGTATATGTGGCAGAGTAGGAATATTCAGGGAGTGTTCCGTCCATGCGGGATATTCTTGCCTGCAAGGTTATGGTATCTCCAATACGGATCTCTTTATCCAAATAGGGCAAGGCGTTTTCTGGCAGCGCAATTTCAAAGGGTGAAGCCGGTAATGCTCCTTTTTTAATTTTTCCGATAGCAGGGTACACGTCTAAAGCATTTCCTAAATATTCGCGTGTAAATAAGTTAAGACTGCTATTCCCAAGTTGAGTAATTCCCACATTAATGAAACTGCCTACGTCATAAAGCCGGTTATCCTTTTCTAATTGCAGCCTTTCTTCTTCTTTAATTTGATGAAACGTAGCATAACGGTCACCGTTTAACGAAGATGCCTGCTCTATTCTCATAGATTGCAAAATTCCCAGAGATTGTCCTATAGAGGTTGTCATAATGCTTGAGAGTATTACAGCAATTAGAATGAGAACTGCCATTACCTTTTGTGTCTTTAACTCCTTGAAAGCAAAGGATAAATACGATTTCATTATACGTTCACCTCCGAAAGCTCTCCGTCAATGATTGTAAACCGACGGTCTGCCATTTCTGCAATACGTGAGTCATGGGTAATTACTACAAGAGTTTTGTTCATTTTCTCCCGGATACTGCAAAGCATGTTCATTACTTCGCTGCCACTTTTACTGTCAAGATTTCCCGTAGGTTCATCGGCGAAAATAATATCCGGTTTTGCTATCAAGGCTCTTGCAATAGCTACACGTTGCTGCTGTCCGCCAGAAAGCTCATTTGGTAAGTGGGCCAGCCGGTTTTTCAGACCTAAAAGAGAGGACAGCTCTTGCAAATAGTTTTCATCAGGCTTCTTTTTGTCCAAAAGCAGGGGCATGATGATATTTTCCCGGGCAGTTAAAACGGGAAGCAGATTGAATTGTTGAAAAATGAAACCAATTTTTTTTCGCCGAAAAGCTGATAACATCTTATCACTGCCATTATGAATATCAATATTGTCATAAAGTACGGTACCGGATGTTGGATTATCCAGGCCGCTTATAATGTGAAGCAAGGTGCTTTTTCCACTGCCGGAGGGCCCCATTATGGAGATAAAGTCACCCTCGAAAATGGTCATAGACGCAGCTTTCAGCGCAGTAACTTTACTTTCGCCTGCGCCATAAATTTTTGAAATATTGTTTACCTGAATTTGCATAAAAAACTCTCCTTGTCATTTTTGATAAGGAGAGTATACAGGGTAAATCTCAAGAATTTCTCAAGTCCTATTCAATTGTGAGTATGATGGAAACTGTTGCTCCTGTGGGATTGTTTTTTAGGGTTATATTGCCATCATGTTTTTGGCAAAGAAGCTCGCAGGTATATAGGCCCATTCCAAAATGTCCCATATCTTCATTTCCTTTTTGAAAGGGCTGAATACCATTTTGCAGCAGCTTCTCAGGGAAACCGCAGCCATCATCTGTTACAGATAACAATAATTTTCCGCTTGATATGGAACAGAGAATATCAATGCGGGCTGCAGCAAAACGTAATGCATTAGATACAAGATTTTCTGCTATTTGAAATAAAACAGATTTATCAATTAGAATGTTTTTTTCATATTTTGCAGGGGTAAATTGTATCTGCTTTTGAGTATCTTCACGAAGGAAGCAAAGCATATTTTTTAGTTCAGAAATAAGACTATCCCACTTTACAGGCTCCGGCTGAAGCGTTATATCCTCTAATTTCTGAATGCTGCTCATGGTTTCCACATAATGCTCTATTCTATTTGTATAACTTTCCATTCGGAGCAGATGATCAGTAAACGGATTTGAAGCTGTGGTGATATCTTCTATATTTTTCAGGGCTAATTTAATAGAACCTTTTAGTACCGTAACAGGATTTCGTAAATTATGCGAAAAGGCAGCATTTAATCTTTTCCTCTCTTCCGCTTGCCGCCATAAGGTATAATTGTTTTCCAATAAGGTTTTGCGCATGGTTTCAAAAGCAGTACATAGCTGTCCCAGTTCGTCTTGTGACGTTGTTTCAATGGTAAAATCAAGGTTATTGTCTATGATACAGGCAGCCCCTTGGGTAAGTATTTTTAAAGGCTCTTTTAATTTTAAGTGATAGAACATAGAAGCAGTGGTAAACAGCGCAATGATATAGATTAAGATGGGCAATATTATTTGAACAAGAGAGATTATATCTGCAAGTAACGCGGCTTGAGCAGTTGAATTCTGTGGTTGGGTAATAACATGAGCAGAATTCATATTAATAGAAATTCCTCCCATTGGAGCAATTTGCGAACGCAATTCTATACAGAGCCAAATAATAAAAAGTGACAAAAGAAATGCAATCGTAATATTGAGAAATGCCATTGCAAAGAGCGCTTTTTTTAATTTCATCTGCTTTATCCGTTCCATTTATATCCCACCCCCCAAACTGTTTCTATATAATTGTGCAAGGTATGCTCTGCAAATTTATTACGAATTTTACGGACATGCTCCATAATTGTGTCGCTGTTACCCGCACCTTCTAATCCCCAAACTCTTTCATATATTCGTTCTCTGTCAAAGACTTGTCCGGCATTAGTAGAAAGCAATTCTATAATATCAAATTCTTTTCTGGACAGAGAAATATACTTTTGACGTATGGTAATTTCCCTTTTGGTATAGTTAATGACCATATCACCAAAAAATCGCAAAGAAGCCTGCTCTTGTTTACGGCTTTCCCTGCGTAAATGAGCGGATACTCTTGCGCCTAATTCATCAAGATCAAAGGGTTTTTGAATATAATCATCCGCCCCGACAGAAAAACCTTTGATTTTATCTGCGGTTTCAATCCGCGCAGTCAAGAAAAGAATAGGGCAGGTAATGTGTTCCCGGATATTCTGACAGACAGTCAGACCGTCTATATCCGGCATATTTATATCTAACAATATAAGATCGGGATTGTGTGCCAGTTTTTTCATGGTTTCATTTCCGCTGTAAGCAGTTATAACTTGATAACCTGCTGTTTCAAAATAGCTTTGTATGACTGCAACAATTCCCGGTTCATCATCAACAACCAGTATTTTTTGACTCATACTTGAACTCCTTTCATAAAAATATATTTTCCCATATAAATCTCAAGAATTTCTCAAATTCGGGCATAAATGTTTGTCTGTCGAATAAATAAAAAATAGAGAGACTGCTGCGTGAAAAGCGCAACAGTCTCTTTGGCTCATTTTACCGTAATCAGTTCGTATTCCTTATTTCCAATACCGATTTTCACACCGTGCTCAATCGCGGATTCCCAGTTGGTATCAGGGAAGATGCTGTGGAAGTGGTCGTGGTGCTGACAGGCTCTTTCTTCTTCGCTACAGTCTCCTAGTTTGCTGTTGGAAATTACAGGCTGGGCATTCACTGCATCTGCACAGGCAACATCTAAGGCAACTGGGTCAAAAGAGGCAAACATGCCTACATTTGGTACAATAGCTGCATCGTTTTCTCCGTGACAGTCACAGTAAGGAGAAACATCAATTACCAGGCTGATGTGGAAATTAGGACGACCGTCAATCACTGCTTTGGTGTATTCTGCAATCTTGCAGTTTAAGATATCGTTGGATTCGTCAGAAGCAGAGAGAATAGCATCTTTTGGACAAATGCCAATACATCTTCCACAACCCACGCATTTGTTATGGTCAATGGAAGCCTTTTTGTTTTCAAACTGCGGTGCATCATGAGCGCAGATTTTAGCGCACATCTGACAGCCAATGCATTTTTCCTGATCTACATGTGGCTTTCCGGCAGAATGCATTTCCATTTTCCCGGCTCTTGAGCCGCATCCCATACCAAGATTTTTTAAAGCTCCTCCAAAACCTGCAGCTTCGTGTCCTTTAAAATGATTTAAGGAAATTACAATATCTGCATCCATTACAGCACGTCCGATTTTTGCTTCTTTGACATAAGTTCCGCCTTCTACAGGAACTAAAGCTTCGTCAGTCCCTTTTAAACCATCTGCAATGAGAATCTGGCATCCGGTTGTCATAGGGTTAAATCCATTTAAATTGGCACTGTCTAAATGGTCCAGGGCATTTTTTCTGCCCCCTACATATAAGGTGTTACAATCTGTTAAAAATGGCTTTCCGCCCAGTTCTTTTACTACATCTGCCACCGCTTTTGCATAATTGGGGCGAAGAAAAGCCAGATTTCCGGGCTCTCCGAAGTGCATTTTAATTGCAACGTATTTATCCTGAAAGTCAATCTCTTCGATTCCGGCAGTTTTTATCAGGCGCTGCAGTTTATTCAGAAGATTGTCGCCGCTTTTGGCTCTTAAATCTGTAAAATATACCTTTGATGTTGACATATAAAATTCCCTCCTGCTATTTGATTTTATGTAACATTTATTTTAACACTGGAAAGTAAAAGAAACAATGGAAAAAAATGTTTTTCTCCTGTGATATTTTGACATGGTCAGAAAAGAAAAAATATGCTAAAATTTACAGGATAGCAAAGAAAGGAAACAGATATGGGGAAAAAACTATATTTTGAATGTCCCAATGGTATGGATGAAAAAAGCCTGTGGGAAGCAGGAAAAGAGCTGGCAGGATGGGATGAAAAGCAGGAAGCGCTATTAGGAGAGAGAGTAGGCGGGAAAGAAGGAAAACGGACACTTTCCCTGGAGGAAGCAAGGGCGCGGATTCGGCAATGGAATTTAAAGGAAGAAATTCAGAAAAAACTTCTCCTGGCTTTGGAATATATGGGGAAGGAAACACTGTCTCTGGAAAAAGAACAGGAGCTTTATTATTTGGCAGGATGGAGTGTTTTGTTGGAACGGTTAGGAGTTTCTCAAATCCAGGTAAACGCCCTGGGAGAAGGAACAGGGGCTCTTACAGCAGGTGGAGATTCAGAACAGATTTTGCAGATTTTAGAAAAAAGTAATTTAAAGATAGAATTGCTTCCAGAAAAAGGAGAACTGCTCACCATACAAAGTGCCGCTTTTTTGGCGGCGTTTGGGATAAGCTGTCCATTTTCCGGTTCTTATTTTGTTGAAAAAAGAGTGGTAACAGGAAAGAACAGACCAGTGTGCCTGCTTTTACTTTCCAGAAACAGAGGAGAAAACCAGGAAGAAGAGAAGCAGGATTGCGTACAGGTTCTGGAAACCAATGTGGATGATTGCAGCGGGGAGCAGCTGGGATATGCTATAGAATGTCTGATGAAGGCAGGGGCTTTGGATGCATCCTGTTTTCCTGTTTACATGAAAAAACACCGTCCGGCTTACATGCTTCAGGTGATTTGTAAAAAAGAAAAACAAGCAGAGCTGGAGGACATTATTTTTCGGGAAACCACCAGCATTGGCTTGCGCAGATATGAGGAAGAGAGAAGAATTCTTCCAAGAAGTTTTCGTGAGATTGTCTTGGGGGACGGGCATAAAGTAAAGATAAAAGAATGCGAACATCATGGACAACACTACTTTTATCCGGAGTATGAAACAGTCAGGCAGGTTTGTCGGGACACTGGCAGACCCTATCGCAACGTATATGATGAGGCAGCGGCATTAGCAGGAGGAATGTATGAGAACTTATGAAGAAAAGAAGAAAAAACTATATGAAAATATGACATATTATTTAAAGGAGGATGTCTGTCTGGCATTTTCCGGGGGTGTGGACAGCAGCCTGCTATTGACTCTGGCAAAAAAATGTGTAAAAGAGCAGCAAAAAAAATCTAATATTTATGCAGTGACTTTTGATACCATGCTGCACCCCTCCTGTGATTTAAAGACAGCTAAAAAAGTGGCAAAAGAAGCAGAGGTTTTTCACCAAGTATTATTTGTAAATGAACTGGAACAGGAGGAAATCCGCTTTAATCCAGAGAATCGTTGCTATTTGTGCAAGAAAACTTTGTTTTCCAGGTTACAGGAATTTGCAAAGGGCAAGGGGATTTCTATCATTTTAGAGGGAACCAATGAGGATGATTTGCATGTGTATCGTCCGGGACTTCAGGCAATTCAGGAACTTGGTATCAAAAGTCCTCTGGCAGAGGCGGGCTTTACAAAAGAAGAAGTACGAAAGCTGGCAAAGGAGTTGGGAGTATCTGTGGCAGAGCGCCCCTCTACTCCCTGCCTGGCAACCAGACTGCCCTATGGTACAGAAATATCCATGGAAGTTTTAGGGCGGATTGCAAAGGGAGAGGAATACCTGCATACCCTGGGATTTCCTGTGGTGCGCCTCCGTGTGCATGGAGAGGTTGCGAGAATTGAGATACCCAAAAAGGAATTTGAAAGTTTTCTGAAAAAAAGTGGGGAAATCATAGAAGAATTGAAAAAAATGGGGTTTGACTATATTACTCTGGATATGGAGGGGTTTAGAAGCGGAAGCATGGATGAAAAAATTTTAAAGGTGTCAAGAAAAAATACTTGACACTATAGAAATTCTAGTGTATGATAACCAAGGTGATTGCGGATGGAAAAATTTGTAGAACAGACATTGTTATATGATTTTTACGGTGAGCTTTTAACTGCTCATCAGAGAAGAATTTATGAAGATGTGATTTTAAATGATTATTCTCTGAGCGAAGTTGCAGATGAATTGGGAATCAGCCGTCAAGGCGTTCATGATAATATCAAGCGTTGCAACAAAGCTTTGGAGGAATATGAGGATAAGTTGCATCTGGTAGAGAAGTTTGTAAATATCAAAGGGAAGGTTCGCAGGATTAACCAGTTGTGTCAGGGATGTGAAAACCTGAGCAGGCAGGAATTTGTATCAAGTGTGGAAGAGATTTCTCAGGGAATTTTAGAGGAGTTGTGAGATGGCGTTTGAGAGCTTAACGGATAAACTGCAGAATGTATTTAAAAACTTAAGAAAAAAAGGCCGTCTGACGGAAGCAGATGTAAAAGCAGCCTTAAAAGAAGTAAAAATGGCGCTGCTGGAAGCAGATGTAAGCTTCAAGGTTGTGAAACAGTTTATGAAAGCAGTTCAGGAACGTGCAGTAGGTCAGGATGTTATGTCAGGACTGAACCCGGGCCAGATGGTAATTAAAATCGTAAACGAAGAACTTGTGAAATTAATGGGAAGCGAGACCACAGAGATTGAACTGAAATCAGGGAACGAGGTAACCGTTCTGATGATGGTGGGACTTCAAGGCGCCGGTAAAACAACCACAACCGCAAAGCTGGCGGGAAAATTAAAATCCAAGGGCCGCAAACCGTTGCTGGCTGCCTGTGATGTATACCGTCCTGCGGCAATTAAGCAGTTGCAGGTAAATGGTGAGAAACAGGGTGTGGAAGTGTTCTCCATGGGAGATAAGAACAGTCCTGTAGATATTGCAAAGGCAGCTTATGAACATGCCAAAAAGGAAAAGTTCAATGTATTAATTCTGGATACTGCCGGACGTCTGCATATTGATGAAGATATGATGGCAGAGCTGGAGAACATTAAGGAAGCCATTACTGTAGACCAGACGATTTTAGTGGTGGATGCTATGACCGGACAGGATGCGGTAAACGTAGCAGAGACCTTTGGTCAGAAGGTTGGAATTGACGGGGTTATCCTTACCAAGATGGACGGTGATACCAGAGGTGGTGCGGCACTTTCCATTAAAGCGATTAGCGGAAAGCCTATTCTGTATGTTGGTATGGGTGAAAAGCTTTCCGATTTAGAACAGTTTTATCCGGAGCGTATGGCATCCCGTATTTTGGGAATGGGCGATGTGATGAGTCTTATTGAGAAGGCTCAGGCAAATCTGGATGAAGAAAAAGCAAAAGAAATGGAACAGAAGTTCCGCAAAAATACCTTCGGTTTTGATGATTATCTGGAGAGTATGAATCAGATGAAAAATATGGGCGGTTTATCCAGCGTACTGAGTATGCTGCCAGGTATAGGTTCCCAGGTAAAAGATTTGGACAGCATGGTGGATGAAAAGGATATGGCAAGGAAAGAAGCAATTATTCTTTCCATGACACCAAGAGAACGTTCTCATCCGGAAATTTTGAATCCTTCCAGAAAAAACAGGATTGCAAAAGGCGCAGGTGTGGATGTGGCAGAAGTCAACCGTATGGTAAAACAGTTTGAGCAGGCAAAGAAAATGATGAAACAAATGCCTGGACTCATGGGTGGAAAAGGTGGTAAAAGAGGAAAATTCAAACTTCCCTTTTAACATATAGAATTTAGTGATAGAATAACCAGGAGGTGAAAAGAAATGGCAGTAAAAATCAGATTAAGAAGAATGGGACAGAAGAAAGCTCCTTTCTATAGAATCGTTGTTGCAGATTCCAAATCCCCAAGAGATGGAAGATTTATCGAAGAAATCGGTACTTATGATCCAACTCAGGAACCAACTGCTTACAAAGTAGATGAAGAAGCAGCGAAAAAATGGCTTGCAAATGGTGCTCAGCCTACAGATGTTGTAGCAAAAATCTTCAAACAGGCTGGTATCGAAAAATAATTCGGGAGGTGTCTTGTAATGAAAGAATTAGTGGAAGTAATTGCAAAATCTCTCGTAGATTGTCCTGACGAAGTCGTTGTGACAGAAACAGAAGAAAACGATGCAATCCTTGTGGAACTCAAGGTTGCGCCCTCTGACATGGGTAAAGTGATTGGACGCCAGGGCCGTATTGCCAAGGCAATCCGTACTGTTGTCAAGACAGCGTCATCTAAGAGTGAAAAGAAGGTAGTTGTGGATATTTTACAGTAATCGGGAGAGCTGCTGCAGATTATGCGGCAGCTTCTTTCATATGTAAGAAAACCTTTGACAGGAGGAAGAAAATGGAAGATTTATTACAGGTAGGTGTGATTACTACCACCCATGGAATCCGCGGGGAGGTAAAAGTATATCCAACTACAGATGATGCCCATAGATTTGAGGACCTGACCTATATTCTTCTGGATACAGGAAAAGAGTTGTGCGAACTGGAAATTGAAAAAGTCCGGTATTTTAAGCAATTTGTAATTTTGAAATTTAAGGATGTAGACAACATCAATGATATAGAACCTTATAAGGGAAGAAGCCTTTATGTAACCAGAGAATTTGCAGTGCCTTTAAAGGAAAATGAGTATTATATTGCAGATTTAATTGATATGAAGGTATTTCTGGAGGATGGAAGTTTCTTTGGCACCTTAAAGGATGTTATGGAAACAGGGGCCAATGATGTGTATGTAATGCAGACAGAGGCTTTTGGAGAAGTTCTGGTTCCGGCTATTAAGGACTGCATCAAAGCAGTGGATGTGGAACAGGGAACTATGACCATCCATTTGCTGGAAGGCTTGTGCTAAGGAGGAAAACCATGAATTTTCATGTACTTACCCTATTTCCCCAGATGATTGAGCAGACTGTGAATACCAGTATTACAGGAAGAGCTGTGAAGAATGAAAAAATCTCTCTTCAGACTGTGAACATTCGGGATTTTGCAGACAATAAGCATATGCGGGTAGATGATTATCCTTATGGCGGGGGAGCCGGAATGGTGATGCAGCCGGAGCCGGTTTACAGAGCTTATGAATCTGTGAAAAGCCATTCTCTGGCAGCAGCGCAGGGGAAACGTCCCAGATGTATTTATCTTACCCCTCAGGGAAAGGTGTTTAACCAGACCATGGCAGAAGAATTTGCCCTGGAAGAGGAGTTGATTTTTCTCTGTGGACATTATGAGGGAATCGATGAGCGGGTTTTAGAGGAAATTGTGACAGACTATGTTTCCATTGGGGATTACGTGCTTACTGGAGGAGAACTGGCAGCCTGTGTCATGATTGATGCTATTTCCCGTTTTGTTCCGGGTGTTTTAAATAATGAAGAGTCTTCCCAGTTTGAATCCATGCAGGACAACCTTCTGGAATATCCTCATTATACAAGGCCGGAAATCTGGCATGAAAAACAGGTTCCCCAGGTACTCTTAAAGGGAGATCATGATAAGATTCAGTCATGGAGACTGGAGCAGTCTATGAAGCGTACCAGAGAACGCCGCCCGGATCTTCTGGCACAGAACCGTCCGGTTACCGTGGCTTATTTCAGTCCCACAGAAGGAACCAGAAAGGCGGCAGAACTTTTGGCCATGGGATTGACCCAGAATCCCCGGTATCTGGATTTAACCAGAAGAAAGTTCCGGAAACAAATCAGAAGATTTCAGGAGCAGGAGCTTTTGGTGGCAGCAGCGCCCGTATATGGGGGACAGCTTCCAAGGCTGGAGGAAGGTCTGTTTACAAATTTGCGAGGGAATCATACCCCTTGTGTACTTATGGCCGCTTATGGAAACCGGCATTATGATGATACTCTGGCGCAGATGAAAGAAATTCTTACCAGCCGGGGATTCGTGTGTATTGGCGCCATTGCGCCGATTATTCCTCATATTTATTCAGAGAAGCTGGGAGCCGGACGTCCCAATGAACAGGATAGAGAAGTCTTTCGCAGATTTTCTGTTCTTATTAAGAGAAGAATCCAGGACGCAGAGGACAAAGGCTTTGTGGAGGTTTCTGTGCCGGGAAATCCGAAACCAGAACCCAAGGCTATGAAACCAGTGGAAAAGCATTTTATAAGGGAAAGCTGTACCAATTGTCAGGCCTGTGTACAAAAATGTCCGGTTAATGCGATTTCCAGGGAAACTCTGGAGATATCACCGGAAAAGTGCATGAGCTGTATGCGCTGTGTGAAGGTTTGTAAGGCCAATGCCAGAGAATTTGATGCTTCTCAGGTAAGGCAATATTTAGAGAGTAATTACAGCGTGCCAAGAGAAATCGAGTATTTTTAAGCTTGACAAGCATATAGAGTCATAGTATAATTTTATCTGTTGTAAAAAAGAGATGGTCCTCTGTTGCTGATTGCATTAAGAACATCCAGGATTAAAGGAGAAAAATCATGAACGAAATTATTAAAAACATTGAAGCTGCTCAGATGAAAGCAGAAGCACCACAGTTCAACGTAGGTGACACTGTAAGAGTACACGGTAAAATCAAAGAAGGAAACCGTGAAAGAATCCAGATCTTTGAAGGTGTTGTATTAAAGAAACAGGGCGGAAGCAACCGTGAAACTTTCACAGTAAGAAAGAATTCCAACGGTATTGGTGTTGAAAAAACATGGCCATTACACTCTCCTAACGTAGAAAAAGTAGAAGTTATCAGACGTGGTAAAGTAAGACGTGCGAAACTGAACTACTTAAGACAGCGTGTAGGTAAAGCAGCAAAAGTAAAAGAATTAGTTAAATAATAATGGGAACATGACAGGGACACATACTTTGGTATATGTCCCTGTTTCTTCCATATGCAGTTGTTAGGGAGCGAATAAAGAAATGAAAAGGACTAAAAAGAAAAAAAGCAGTCTCTCCGGCATGGAACATTTTCATTATATAGAAAGACAAAAAGATGTGGCACTGGAATTTATCAAAAGCAGGAGAGGACGCATTCTTTTCCAATGGGTCTTCCAGATCGCTGTGGTTCTGGCAATGGCAGCAGTGGTAGCAATTTTTTTCTTTCAGAGTATTGGAATGCAGGAAAGTAGCATGGAGCCTACGTTGCAGACCGGGGAACGTTTTTTTATTAACCGGGTGGCTTATAAAATGGGCAGTCCGAAACGGGGTGATATTATTGCCTTTACCAAGGATGGAAAAGAGGGTGCTGCCATTCACATTAAGCGTGTCATTGGACTTCCGGGGGAGACTGTACAGATTCAGGATGGAAAAGTCTATATTGACGGTGAACTGTACAAGGAAGACGGGGATTTTGCCCTGATTTCAAATCCGGGTCTGGCAGATGAGCCCATAAAGCTAAAGAAAGACGAATATTTTGTACTGGGAGATAACCGCAACAACAGCGAGGACAGTCGTTTTGCTGAAGTAAAAAATGTGAAAAAGAAATATATTGAGGGAAAGCTGTGGTTTCAGACAGCCCCTCTTGGGAAAATAGGATTTGTAAAACATAATATGAAGAAATGAGGTAGACTATGAATTATCAGTGGTATCCAGGTCATATGACAAAAGCAAAGCGCATGATGCAGGAAAATATAAAGCTCATTGACCTGATAATAGAAGTGACAGATGCCAGAATTCCCCTTTCCAGCAGGAATCCTGACATTGATGAACTGGGAAAAAACAAGGCAAGATTGATTCTTTTAAATAAGGCTGACCTGGCAGATGACCATAAGACTGAGCAGTGGATGGAATATTTCAGGGAAAAAGGCTATTATGCAGTGAAAATCAATGCAAAAAACGGTACTGGAATCAAAAGTATTCTTCCTGTAATTATGGAATCCTGCAAGGAGAAAATAGAGCGGGATAGAAGACGCGGTATTCTGAACCGTCCGGTAAGAGCCATGGTGGTAGGGATTCCTAATGTGGGAAAATCCACCTTTATTAATGCTTTTGCAGGAAAAGCCTGTACAAAAACAGGGAATAAGCCAGGTGTGACTAAGGGAAAGCAGTGGATTCGCATTAATAAAAATGTGGAACTTTTAGATACGCCGGGAATTCTGTGGCCGAAATTTGAAGACCAGGAGGTTGGAGCAAAGCTGGCAATGGTAGGTTCTATAAAAGACGAAATTTTAAACCTGGAAGAGCTGTCTTTGGAGCTGCTGGCTTATCTTCACAGAGAGTATGAGGGAATTCTTCAGGAGCGGTATCAGATTACAGAATCGGAAGACAAATTGAATATGCTGGAGCAGATTGCAGAAAACAGAAAATGCATCCAGAAGGGGATGGAGCTGGATTATGTAAAAGCAGCCAACATTCTTCTGGAAGAATTCAGAAATGGAAAAATTGGCAGAATCACACTAGAAACTGTGAAGTAGAGGAAGTAAGATGAAAGGGATTCAGGAAATTAAGGAAGCCTTAAAAGCAGCTTCAGAAGAAGAGCTTCCGGGGCTTATGGAAGTCTATGCAAAGGACACCAGAAAAGGTGTACAGACAGCTCTTATCCAGGCACAAAAACGTCTGGATAAGCTGGAACAGGAGCGGCAGAGAATCGAAACCATGAAGGCTTTTGAACGTAAATATGAACATCTTGGCTATGTGTGCGGTATTGACGAAGTGGGAAGAGGACCTTTTGCCGGTCCGGTTGTGGCAGGGGCTGTGATTCTTCCAAAAGACTGTCATATTTTGTACATTAATGATTCCAAGCAGCTTTCTGAGAAAAAGAGAGAAGAATTGTATGATGAAATCATGGAAAAGGCTGTTGCAGTGGAGGTTGGATATGCCAGTCCGGCCAGAATTGATGAGATTAACATTTTGCAGGCCACTTATGAGGCTATGCGGGAGGCGGTTTCCAAGCTGTCGGTGACACCTCAGATTTTGTTAAATGATGCAGTTACCATACCGGGTATTACCATTCCTCAGGTACCCATTATCAAAGGCGATGCCAAAAGTATTTCCATTGCAGCAGCCAGCATTATTGCAAAGGTAACCAGAGACCGTCTGATGAAAGAGTATGATAAAATCATGCCGGAGTATGGCTTTGCATCCAATAAGGGATATGGTTCCAGAGAGCATATTGAAGCTCTGAAACAATATGGTCCTACTGCAATTCACCGAAAGACCTTTATCCGGAATGTTTTAGGAGAGGTGTAATGAAACAAAGAGGCGTCTATTCTTCTAAAGAAGTGGGAAATCAGTATGAAGCTCTGGCAGCAGAATATCTTCAAAAGAAAGGCTATGGAATCATTGAACGAAACTTTCATTGCAGACAGGGTGAAATTGATTTGATTGCCAGAGATGGAGAGTATTTGTGTTTTGTGGAAGTGAAATACAGAGCTTCCGGGGAGTTTGGAAATCCTTTGGAGGCAGTATCACCTGGAAAACAGAAACGAATTTTAAGAACTGCTTTGTACTATCTTACGGTGAAAGGATATGGAGAAAATCAGGCATGCAGATTTGATGTTCTTGGAATCTCACCGGAGGGCATCTGTCTTATGAAAAATGCATTTGAATATCGAGGATAACATATGGAATTAAAATGGAAAGGGGATTGTTCCCCGCATATGCAAATAAAAACAAACCATGGAGTACCCTGTCTTACTTACCCTGCCTTTGAGCAGCTTGGGGGATTTTATCATGGATTTTCCACCAGACTGGGCGGTGTAAGCAAAGGAATTTATGAATCCATGAATTTAAGCTTTACCAGAGGCGATGACACAGAAGCGGTACTGGAAAATTATCAGCGCATGGCAGAATCCATAGGCTTTTCTCTGGAAGGGATTGTCTGTGCAGACCAGACCCATACTACCAATATCCGTCTGGTCACTGAAAAAGACAGGGGAAAAGGAGTATTAAAAGAAAAAGATTACAGGGATATTGACGGTTTGATTACCAATACTCCCGGATTAACCCTTACCACTTTTTATGCAGATTGTGTTCCCCTGTATTTTATTGATGTGAAGCACAAAGCCATAGGACTGGCTCATTCGGGCTGGAGAGGAACCGTAGAGAAAATGGGAGCTCATATGGTAAAGGCCATGGAAGAAGCTTTTGGCTCCAGGGCAGAAGAGCTGTATGCGGCTATAGGACCTTCCATCTGCCAGGACTGTTATGAGGTAAGTCAGGATGTGGCAGAGCAGTTTTGGAAAGCTTTTCCGGAGCATAGAGAAGAAAAGCGGCTTTTGTATGAAAAAGGTCATGGAAAATACCAGCTTAATCTCTGGTATGCCAATGAACTTGTTCTGACCCAGGCAGGAATTTTAAGAGAACATTTGAGCTTTCCTGGGATTTGCACTTGCTGTAATCCTGAATTTTTGTTTTCCCACAGAGCCAGCCATGGAAAAAGAGGAAATTTATGTGCTTTTCTGGGGATTAATGTTACATAGATATTACAAAAAAATGAAAAAGCACTGTTCTTTCACAGGATTTTATGTTACAATAGGAAGCGTTAGAGAAAAGGAGCTTTCATTTTATGAAGAAAAAAATCAGTACTCTGCTCCTGACAGGAATGTTATCTGTTAGTATGGCAGCAGCGCCTGTTTATGGTTCTTCTACCCAGAAGAAGATTACAGATGCGAAAAACGCCAAACAGGAGCAACAAAAACAATTAGATGATACACAAGACAAACTGGACAGTCTGGAAGCCAAAAAGGGAGATCTGGAGTCTTATATAAAAGAACTGGACAAACAGTTTTCAGAGCTGGAAAAAAACCTTTTACAGCTACAGAAACAGTCTGAAGAGGCAAAGGATGAGCTGGAAACTTTGCAAAAAGAACTGGTAAAAGCAGAAGCAGAAGAAGAAGAGCAGTATGCCAGTATGAAACTGCGTATTCAGTATATGTATGAAAATGCAGACCAGTCTTACATAACCATGTTTTTAGAGGCCAGGACCTTTTCTGAGTTTTTAAGCCAGGCAGAAAACATGTCTCAGCTTACCAAATATGACAGGGAAATGCTGGAAAAATATAAGAAAACCACAAAAGAGATTAAGGAAAAAGAAGCCAGCATTAAGGAACAGCAAAAACAGTTGGAACAGTTAAAACAGGAAAGTCTGGACAAGCAGGATGAGATTTCTACGATTATGAAAACCACCCATGCCCAGATTGCCAGCTATGAAAGTGAAATTTCTGCCCAGGAGAGTAATGTAAAAAGTCTCATGAGCAAAATTGAAGGTCAGCAGGAAACCATTAATAATCTGATAAAACAGCAAAAGGATGAAGAAGCGGCGGAAGCTCTGGCACAGAAAGAAAAAGAAGAGCAAGGGGCTCAGAATAACAGCCAGAACCAGAAGCCTTCCTCTCAGAACCCTCAGAATACTCAGAAGCCTGTTGAGAATGTACAGCAAAAGCCTTCCCAGGACACATCGTCAAATCAAAATCAGGGGAACAGCCAGGATACTTCAAAAGGAAAATATCTGGGTAATTTCCGTCTGACAGCTTACTGTGCCTGTGCATCCTGCTGTGGAGTTTCTACGGGAATCACAGCCAGTGGAACGGTTGCTACCCAGGGAAGAACGGTTGCCATGTATGGAGTTCCCTTTGGAACAAAACTGCTCATTAATGGTACAGTCTACACGGTAGAGGACAGAGGAACTGCTTACGGACATGTAGATATCTTCTTTAACAGCCATGAAGATGCCCTGCGGTTTGGAAGCCAGAGAGCAGATGTATACCAGGTGAATTAAATGAGCAGCGTAATCGAAATATTGGTATGCATTGGCATTTTGCTAGGCGGAATAGATGAAATCAGGGGCAATAAAAAAGGATATGGGGGTAAATTCAGAGAAGCCTTTGAATTGATACCTTCCATGGCATTTTCCATGGTGGGAATGATTTGCTTAACGAATTTTATTGCCTTTATATTGGAAAAAGGACTTGCACCTTTCCTTCATATATTTCATATGGACCCAGCTATTTTAGCTGGGTTTTTGGCTGTTGATATGGGCGGCTATCAGCTGGCTGAGAAACTGGCCTCAGATTCGGCTATGGGCAGTTACGCGGGGATTATACTTGGAGCCGGTTTGGGGTGTACCCTGGTATTTACTATTCCTGTGGGTATGGGAATGGTGAAAGAAGAGAATAAACCTTATTTTGCAAAAGGAATTGTCCTTGGCCTTCTTGGTCTTCCCTTTGCCCTGATTATAGGAGGAATTTTATCTGGTTTGTCCATTGGCAGAATTTTATGGGAAACAGTTTTTCCTATGTCGATTGCTGCCATTTGCGGAATCGGATTGGCGAAGTTCTCTGCGCTTACCATGAAGATTTTTGGGGCATATGTAAAGGTTTTGCGGGTAATTCTTCTGGGAGGATTAATGTTTGGCGCTATTGCGCATACCCTTCATATCTCTGAAAAATTGGAAATGACTCCTGTATTGGAAGCAATGGGCGTGGTGTGTTCTATTTCGGTGTTTCTCTTAGGAAGCCTTCCAATCACCATGCTGCTGCAGAAGCTACTCCAGAGACCTTTTACCTGGATAGGAAGAAGGATTGGGCTAGATAGTGTGAGTATGACCGGGTTCCTGATTACCTGCGTGTCTCCTTTGCCGACACTGGCTTTGATGAAAGATATGAATCCAAAGGGAAAATTATTGAATGTTGCCTTTATGGTCAGTGGAGCGTCTGCCATTGGAGCGCACCTGGCTTTTGTAAATTCTGTAGAGCCGGAAATGACCGGAGCGCTTTTGGGAAGCAAGCTGCTTGGAGGACTTCTTACGGTGGGAGTTGCTTATTTGGCGGGGAATAATGGGAAATTGGAAAAATGACTTTAGGAGGAAACACATATGGATATTCGTATCAGGACAGCAAAACAAGAGGATTATGAAGCGGCAGAGGCCATTATGAAGCAGGTGCATAAACTGCATGTTGGCTGGAGGCCTGATGTATACAAACAGCAGGAAACCATACTGCCTTTGGATGAATTTAAACAGGCAATTAAGGAGCAGGCCTTTTTTGTAGCAGAAGGAGAAGGGAAGGTAGTGGGGATTTTGGGACTGATGTACCGTCATGTGGAAACTCCTGTTCATGTGACAAAAGACATTATTTTCATTGACTCCATGGCAGTGGATGAATCGTATCGCAAAAAAGGAGTTGGTCACGCATTTTTTGATTTTCTGAAGGAATTAAAAAAAGAAAAGGACTATGATGCCATTGAATTGCAGGTAAATGCCAGAAACAAAGGGGCATATAACATGTACAGAAACTACGGATTTACAGAAAAATCCATTAATATGGAGCTGTTGGAAACAAAATAAAAAAATATGGATACCGTTCCGATGAATATGCCGGAACGGTATTCATATTTCTGCTGTGAGGTCAACAGCTTTTCGTAAATTAACCTCTTGTTCTCTTTAACAACTGATTAATCTTAGAAGTGGTACTGCGTACTTTTTCTACAGATAAATCATGGTTCAGAATGTCCATAATGCTGGCCAGATATTTGCTCATATCTGCTTCCAGATAATATGGTCTGGTGAGTAATTCCGGATTTCTATAGTTCAGGTTTGTGGTGATGACACGATGGATATAGCCTTTCTCATAATATTCATCAAACTTCTCAAGACCGTCTGTGAACAGACCGAAAGTAGTGCATACAATGACACGTTTTGCCTTGCGGTCTTTTAACTTTTTCGCTACATCTAACATGCTCTCTCCAGAGGAAATCATATCGTCAATAACGATTACGTCTTTTCCCTCCACAGAATCTCCCAAAAATTCATGAGCAACGATGGGGTTTCTTCCATTAACCACAGTAGAATAGTCGCGGCGTTTGTAGAACATACCCATATCCACACCCAGAATATTAGAAAAATAAACAGCTCTCTGCATAGCGCCTTCGTCCGGGCTGATAATCATCAGGTGTTCATTATCAATCTTGAAATCCTCTACAGAAGTGCAGAGTGTTTTCAGGAACTGATAGGTAGGCATAAAATTATCAAAGCCAGATAAAGGAATGGCATTCTGCATACGCGGGTCATGGGCATCAAAAGTGATGATGTTAGAAACTCCCATGCTGACCAGCTCCTGCAGAGCCAGTGCGCAGTCCAGGGATTCCCGTTTGCTGCGTTTGTGCTGTCTGCTTTCATAGAGGAAAGGCATTACCACATTGATTCTGTGGGCTTTTCCGGCGGCAGTAGCAATAATACGTTTTAAATCCTGATAGTGGTCATCAGGAGACATGTGGTTTTCATAACCGCACATGTTGTAAGTCAGACTGTGGTTACACACATCCACCATAACAAACATATCGGCGCCACGGATGGATTCACTAATGACTCCTTTGGCTTCGCCGGAGCCGAAACGCGGGCATTTGCATTCAATCAGAAAAGTATCTTCTGCATAGCCTCTCATAATTAGTCCAGAAGGATTGTGAGAGTTTAACTCCTTTCTGAACTGCACTAAATGTGCATCTACCTGTGAAGCTAACTGGGAGCAGCTTTTTAACGCTGCGATCTTAATCGGAGCTACTGGGATGGATTTCTCCAGTAAACTGATATTGACCATAATAACCTCCATATTAACATTTTTTGACATAAATATACATAAGTACATGATAAGTTATAACATTCGACAGACATACAAGTCAAGGAAATTATTGCAATTTTCTTTTATTATTGGTATTATTAAAACTAACGGGCATTTACAGGAGGGATACCATGAAGAACTGCCGACATAGAATCAGCCAGGTAAAAGAAGGAAGTATTGCCTGGGAATTAGAGATAGAGCCAGGGGATGAATTGCTTTCTATTAACGGAGAAACCGTTGAAGATGTCTTTGATTATCATTACCTGGTAAATGATGAGGAACTGGAGCTTCTTATCTGCAAACAAAATGGTGAAGAGTGGGAGCTGGAAATAGAAAAAGACCTGGAAGAAGATTTAGGGCTGGAATTTGAAAACAGTTTAATGGACGAATATCGTTCCTGCAGAAATCACTGCGTGTTCTGTTTTATTGACCAGATGCCACCGGGGATGCGGGAAACTCTCTATTTTAAGGATGACGATTCCCGTCTGTCGTTTCTTCAGGGGAATTATGTGACACTGACGAATATGAGTGATCATGATATTGACAGGATTATCCGCTATCATCTGGCTCCCATTAATATTTCCTTTCAGACTACCAATCCGAAGCTGCGCTGTGAAATGCTTCACAACCGCTTTGCAGGGGACATTTTCCCCAAAGTACAGCGTCTGTATGAAGCGGGCATTGAGATGAATGGACAGATTGTTTTGTGCAAAGGATTAAATGACAAGGCAGAACTGGAACGGAGTATTTCAGATTTAACGAAGTATCTCCCTCATCTTAAAAGCGTTTCGGTAGTTCCTGTGGGATTGAGCAAATACCGGGAAGGTCTGTATCCTCTGGAACCCTTTACCAAAGAAGAGGCAGAGCAGGTGATTGATACCATAGAAGCATGGCAGAAGAAGCTGTTCCCACAATATGGGCTTCATTTTATCCATGCCAGTGATGAATGGTATCTTCTTGCCGGACGAAAGCTGCCGGAAGAAGCGCGCTATGATGGATATCTGCAGTTGGAAAACGGGGTTGGAATGCTGAGGCTTTTAAAGGAAGAAGTGACAGCAGAACTGGAAAAGCATTCCGGTGACCAGAGAACGCGGAGGATTTCCTTCGCCACAGGCCGCCTGGCTTATCCCTATATTAAGAAATATGCAGAACAGATTCAAAAGAAATATCCGAATCTGGAAATTTTAGGATATGAAATCCGCAATGACTTCTTTGGAGAGCTGATTACAGTTTCCGGACTGCTGACAGGACAGGATCTTATGGCGCAGCTTTCCGGAAAAGACCTGGGGGAATGTCTGTTGCTGCCCTGTAATCTTTTGCGCAGCGGGGAAGATATTTTCCTGGATGACGTACAAGTAAAAACATTGGAAGAAAGGTTCCGGGTTCCTGTAAGAATTGTGGAAGAAGATGGAGCAGATTTTGTGACTGCGTTTTTAGAGGAAGAAGCGGAACCAACACATAAAAGGAGACAAATGTATGAGCAAACCGATTGTAGCAATAGTTGGAAGGCCTAATGTTGGGAAATCGACCCTGTTTAATGCACTGGCAGGTGAGAAGATTTCTATTGTAAAAGATACACCAGGTGTGACCAGAGACAGGATTTATGCAGAAGTAACCTGGCTGGACAAGACTTTTACCATGATTGATACCGGTGGTATTGAGCCGGAGAGTAAAGATATTATTTTATCTCAAATGAGAGAGCAGGCGCAGATTGCCATTGATACTGCAGATGTTATTGTTTTTATGACAGATGTAAAGCAGGGACTTGTGGATGCAGATGCCAAGGTTGCAGATATGCTGCGAAGAAGCAATAAACCGGTAGTGCTGGTTGTCAATAAGGTGGACAGCTTCCAGAAGTATATGCTGGATACCTATGAATTTTATAATCTGGGAATCGGAGAACCGGTGCCTATTTCTGCTGCCTCCATGCTGGGGCTGGGAGATATGCTGGATAAAGTGGCAGAACATTTTCCAAATCAGGAGCAGGAAGAGGAAGAAGATGATATTCCTAAAATCGCTGTGGTAGGTAAGCCAAACGTGGGTAAATCGTCTCTGATTAATAAAATTTTAGGAGAAGACCGGGTGATTGTATCAAACATTGCAGGTACTACCAGAGACGCCATTGACACAAAGGTCGTTTACAAAGGAAGAGAGTATACCTTTATTGATACTGCCGGGCTTCGCCGGAAAAACAAAATCAAGGAAGAACTGGAACGTTACAGTATTATCCGAACCGTAACTGCAGTAGAGCGCGCAGATGTGGTGGTGATGATGATTGATGCTACAGAAGGAGTTACGGAGCAGGATGCGAAAATCGCAGGTATTGCCCATGACAGAGGAAAAGGTATTGTGATTGCAGTCAATAAATGGGATGCCATTGAAAAAAATGATAAGACCATTTATAAATTTACCAATAAAGTAAGAGAAACGCTTTCTTACATGCCTTATGCAGAGATTATGTTTATTTCTGCACAGACCGGACAGAGAATTCCGAAATTGTTTGAAACCATTGATATGGTACTGGAAAATCAAACCTTGCGTATTCAGACAGGTGTGCTGAATGAAATTATTTCAGAGGCGATTGCTATGCAGCAGCCGCCTTCTGACAAGGGAAAACGTCTGAAAATTTTCTACACCACACAGGTATCTGTGAAACCGCCTACCTTTGTTATTTTTGTAAATGACAAAGAATTGATGCATTTTTCTTATGTGCGGTATCTGGAAAATAAAATCAGAGAAGCCTTTGGATTTAAAGGAACTTCCCTGAAATTCATTATCCGGGAAAGGAAAGAAGGGGAATAAAAATTATGTTACCACGTATCATCTGTCTGGCAGTGGGGTATGTATGCGGACTGTTTCAGACCTCTTATATTTATGGAAAGAAAAGCGGAATTGACATCAGGGAACACGGAAGCGGAAATGCAGGGACAACTAATGCCCTGCGCACCCTTGGGAAAAAAGCCGGAGCCCTGACACTTTTGGGAGACTGTTTAAAATGTGTGCTTGCGGTTCTGATTGCCAGACTGCTGTTTGGAACTCATCAGGGAACAGACTTGTTGGCTTTGGAATTATATGCTGGAGCCGGATGTATTTTAGGACATAATTTTCCTTTTTATTTAAAATTTAAAGGGGGCAAGGGCATTGCAGCTTCCGTGGGGTTGTTACTGGCTTTTGATATCAGGATTTTTCCTATTTGTGCGGTATTGTTTTTTGCAACCTTCTTTCTCACACACTATGTATCTTTAAGCTCTCTGCTGGCATATCTGGGCTTTCTGATTTCTGTGGTCACATTCGGCCAGATGGGCATGCTGGACTGTACCCAGCCGGTGCTTTGGGAGGTTTGTGGATTGTCAGCAGGACTTACCATACTGGCATATTGGAGACACAGACAAAATATTGTGCGTCTGATGCATGGAAATGAAAATAAAATTTATCTGGGGAAAAAGAGGTAACAGACATGGCAAAAGTAAGTGTAATAGGAGCGGGGAGCTGGGGGACAGCCCTGGCAATGCTCCTTGCAGGAAACGGACATGATACCATACTCTGGTCTCACAGGGAGGAACAGGCAGCAGAGCTTTCTAAAACCAGAGAACATAAGGCAAAACTTCCGGGAGTGATACTGCCAAAAGAGCTGAAAATTACCAGTAACCTTGAGCAGGCAGCAAAGGAGAGGGATGTTCTGGTGCTGGCAGTTCCTTCCGTTGCTGTACGGGAGACTTCTAAAAAATTGAAAGCCTGTGTTTTGCCCGGACAACTGATTGTAAATGTGGCCAAGGGAATTGAGGCTCATACACTGACAACGCTGACAGATATGATAGAAGAAGAACTTCCGGGAGTTCATGCCTGTGTATTGTCAGGTCCAAGTCATGCAGAAGAGGTAAGCAGAGGGCTTCCGACTACGTGTGTGGTAGGAGCCAGAGATAAAAAAACAGCAGAATATTTACAGAACATTTTCATGAGTCCGGTGTTTCGGGTGTATATCAGTCCGGATATTCTTGGAATTGAGCTTGGAGGAGCTTTGAAAAATGTCATTGCTCTGGCAGCAGGAACTGCAGATGGTCTGGGATATGGGGATAATACCAAAGCTGCCCTCATTACAAGAGGTATTACTGAGATTGTACGTCTGGGAGTTGCCATGGGTGCAAAAGCAGAGACTTTTTATGGCTTATCTGGAATCGGAGATTTGATTGTTACCTGTGCCAGCAGGCACAGCCGGAACAGAAAAGCTGGATACCTTATGGGACAGGGAAGAACCATGGAACAGGCTATGGCAGAAGTTAAAATGGTAGTAGAAGGCGTTTATTCAGCCAAAGCCGGATTAGAGCTTTCCAGAAAGTATCAGGTAGAAATGCCCATTATTGAACAGGTGAACCAGGTGTTGTTTGAAGGGAAAGAGCCTGGGGATGCTGTGAGAGAACTCATGGTCAGAGATAAGAAAATAGAATCCTGGGATAGTTCCTGGAAGTGAAAAAGAGGATGTTACACGAATACTTTTGTTTCGTGGCATCCTCTTTTTTCGTTATTTCGTGATGTAGGGAATCATATCTTCGGGAATTCCTGCTACACGTTGCTGAATGTCCATGGCAGTAATAGCAGCCATTTCTTCTTCTGTGAGCGTAAAGTCGAAAAGCTGACTGTTTTCTTCAATACGGTCTTTATGTACGGATTTTGGAATGACAGAGATTCCCTGTTGAAGCAGCCAACGCAAACCAATCTGGGCAGGGGTTTTCTCATGGCGTTTTCCGATTTCTATCATCAGAGGACTGTTTAAGTAAGCGCCTCTTGCCAGCGGGGCATAGGCCTGCACTGCAATGTGGTGTTCCTTGCAGTAGGCAAGGAGCTGGGGATGATTAAAAAGCGGATGAAATTCTACCTGATTTACAGCAGGGATAATATCTGTGGAAGCCATTAAAGTTTCCAAATCCTGAATGGAGAAGTTAGAAACACCAATAGATTTGATTTTTCCCTGAGCCTGAAGTTTCTCCATAGCGTGCCAGGTATCGCAAAAACAACCCGGTACAGGCCAGTGAATCAGATACAAATCAACATAATCAAGGCCAAGGCGCTCCAGACTTCTGTGGAAGCTGTCCTCAATATCTCCAATGCGTTGTGCTGTATTCCAGATTTTTGTGGTAATAAATAAGTCCTCTCTTGGAATGCTCAGCGTTTTCAATGCTTTTCCAATGCCTTCTTCATTTTTATAGAAAGAAGCAGTATCAATTAAATGATATCCAAAAGAGACAGCATCTCCGATTGCCTGCTTTAATTCGGCATCTTCCGTGGCTTTATAAACACCCAGTCCCAACAAAGGCATTTCTCTTGCGTCATTTAGTTGGATTACATGTTCACCAAAAGACATAAAATTACCCTCCTTAACGTCTCTCCTAGTATAGCATGAAAATGTGAAAAATGTTAGACAAATTTATTAAATATGTGTTCTGACAGGAAATACGATAAAAAGTTTGTTTAAAAATATACAGACTTAGAGAGAAACAAGGCTTTTTCTTAAAAATAGACAAAAAAGTTATGAAAATCATGGTTAAAATGTCCTAAATGATATTTTACAGCAATAAAACAATAGCGTAAAAAAGTAACAAAGAAACAAAAAAACACCAGGGATTTCTTGAAAATATTTACGTTATGAACAGGGAAAAAAACATAAAATATCTTGATAAAAGATGAAAAAACATGTATAATCAAGATAATTGATAAATTATTGTCATTCATTATGCCTAAACAAAATAATGAGGCAGAGAAAGGATGGAAATATGCATTTAATTAAAGATGAAAATGGAAATGTGATTCCTCACGGAAGTGACGGACATCATGACCATGACCATGAGCATTGTCATGAATGCAAAGAAGGCTGTGAGAAAAGCTGCACAGATGAAGTAGTAGCGCTGCTGAATTATATGCTTTCTCATAACCAGCATCATGCAGAGGAGTTGGATCAGATGGCTGACAACCTGGTAAAACTGGGAATGGAAGATGCTGCCAGAACCATCAAAGAAGGCGTTGCTGATTTTCAGAAAGGCAATATGCGCCTTGGATTAGCGCTGACCCTGGTAAAAGAACATTTGAAATAGGCTTATAAAAGGAGGCTTTTAAATTATGTGTCTTGCAACGGTTCAGAAGGATAGTGACAACACAGTAATCTGTAAGATGGTAAGCCGGATTGATGTGGACGGAGACAAAGTGATTCTTCGGGACATTATGGGCGAAACAAAAGTAATAGAAGGCAAAATTTTAATGGTTGATCTGGCAAACAGTCTGGTGAAACTGGACTGCCAGTAAAATTTCGATTTTAAAGGGTAACACCTTAAAAATAAAAAACTCAATATGCGGAGGTAGAAACTAATGAAATTATCAGAAGCAATGAAAGACAAAATGCTCCTTTCTTTTGAGCTGTTCCCACCAAAAACAGACAAAGGTATGGAAAATCTTCCAGGCACAATTGAACATTTGTGCAAATACCAGCCGGCTTACATTTCCTGTACATATGGCGCTGGTGGAACAAACGTAGGAAAGAACATGGATGTATGTAAAATGATTCAGGACGCAGGTACTGTTCCTGTAACTCATTTTACCTGCATTGGAAACACAGCAGAAGGTATTAAAGATCAGTTACAGAACTACCTGGATAACGGTGTAGATCATATGCTGGCACTGCGCGGTGACCTTCCATTCGGATGGACAGGAACAGGCGGAGATTTTGCATATGCAACAGATTTGGTTGCTTATGTTCGTAAAGAATTTGGCGACAAATTTGAAATCGCTGTTGCAGGTTCACCGGAAGGACATATTTCCTGCCGCAGTCTGGAAGCTGATATTGCTGTTCTGAAACAGAAACAGGATAATGGCGCAGACTACATTATGACACAGCTTTGCTGGGATATGGAACAGTTTAAATACTGGTTAGACGCTATCCGTTGTGCTGGAATCACTATGCCGGTTGATGTTGGTATTATGCCAATCTTAGACCAGGCTGCTACTATTAATATGGCTCTTTCACGTAACGCATGTGTAATGCCACGTGAACTTTGCGAAATCATCTCCAGAAACTGGATCTTCCCGAACCCATTCGTAAAAGACCCGTTTGATGCAGATGTAGAAGGCAAGAAAGAAAGATTCAGAGAAGCAGGTATTGAATATACCATTAATCAGATTGATGAATATCGTGCATGCGGTATCAATGGTATCCATCTGTATGCTCTGAATAAATGGAAAGACGTATCTGAAATCATTGACAGATCTGGTCTTTGCACATTAGTTTAAGAAGAATTGACGATTAGGAGGTGCCCTTTATTATGGCACATGTAATTGCGGTTGCCGGAAAAGGCGGCGTAGGTAAGACAACATTGACTGGATTGATCATTCAGTATCTGGGCGAAAAGGGCAAGGGTCCTATTCTTGCAGTTGATGCAGACGCAAATTCAAACTTGAATGAAGTATTAGGTGTGAAAGTGGAAGCTACACTTGGTGATGTCAGAGAGGAAGTTGCCAGATCAGAAATGGCAAAAGATAATCCGATTCCAGCGGGAATGACCAAGGCTGATTATATGGAGTTTAAGTTTGATGACGCATTGGTGGAAGATGATGATTTTGATCTTTTGGTTATGGGGCGCACACAGGGCAAAGGATGTTATTGCTTTGTGAATGGTCTTTTACAGGCGCAGCTTCAGAGGCTTGAGAAAAATTATCCCTACATTATTGTAGATAATGAAGCTGGTATGGAACATATCAGCCGCGGCGTGCTTCCCAGCATGCAGACAGCAATTTTGGTCAGCGACTGCTCCAGAAGAGGGGTGCAGGCAGTTGGCAGAATTGCAGAACTGATTAAGGAATGTGACATGCATCCTAGTCAGGTTGGCCTGATTATCAACCGTGCTCCTGGTGGAGTGCTGAATGAGGGTACAAAAGAGGAAATTAAGAAACAGGGGCTTCATCTTCTGGGCGTTGTGCCTCAGGATGAAACTGTTTTTGAATATGACTGTGATGGTACACCAACAACTCAGCTTCCGGAAGACTCTCCGGTGAAAAAAGCAATCCGGGAGATTGTAGATAACTTAGGATTATAATAAAAGCGCAGGCTTTTCCCTCTTTGTTTAGTGATTGCTGCGAGGCAAAGAGGGTTTTTTATAAAGCTGTATAACCCCCTGGGGCGGATAAAAAGGGGAAGCCCCAATATTTGAAGTGTGCCGACTTCAAAAAGTATGAAAAAGAGGCGATAGTAAAAGGAGGATATTCATGAGTGAATTCAGATTAACTACAGTAGAAGAATTTGAAGCTGCTACTGCGAGACTCCTGGAGACAGGCGCAAAAGTAGGCGCTGATACCTGGCAGGCTCGTGTAAAAAATCAGACACCACATTGTAAGTTTGGAGAAGAGGGTATCTGCTGCCGTATTTGTACTATGGGACCTTGCCGTATTACTAAGAAGGCTCCAAGAGGAATCTGCGGATGCGACGTACACGGTATTGTAGGACGTAACTACCTGAAATTTACTGCTGGTGGTGCTTCTGCACATTCTGACCACGGACGTGAAATCTGTCACACTTTATATGAAACATCTGCTGATGGCTGTTATAAAGTAAAAGATCCTGAAAAACTGATTCGCATTGCGAAAGAGTGGGATATTGAAACAGAAGGAAAAGACATTTATGATCTGGCACATGAAGTTGCTCTGACAGGTCTGAATGAATATGGTAAACCATTTGGAACACAGAAATTCTTAAAGAGAGCGCCGGAATCACAGCAGAAACTGTGGGAAGAAAATGAACTGGCTCCTTACGCAATCGACAGAGAAGTTTCCCGTTCTTTACATATGACACATATGGGATGTTCTTCTAAACCGGAAGCGCTGGTAAAACAGGCAATCCGCTGTGGTCTTGGCGATGGCTGGGGTGGTTCCATGATGGGAACAGAATTTTCCGATATTTTATTCGGAACACCGAAACCCATTGAAACAGAAGCAAACCTTGGTGTTATGGTAGAGGAAAACGTAAACATTGTTGTTCATGGACATGATCCAAGTCTTTCTGAAATGATCTGTGAAGTTGCTGACAGCCCTGAAATGATTGCATATGCAAAAGAAATGGGTGCTAAGGGAATTACAATTTCCGGTGTTTGCTGTACTTCTAACGAAGTTGCAATGCGTCGTGGTATTCCTATGGCTGGTAACTTCTTACAGCAGGAAAACGTTGTTCTCACAGGTGCTTGTGAAGCAATCGTTGTTGACGTTCAGTGTATTTTCCCGGCTTTAGGACCTTTGAGCAAATGTTTCCACACAAAATTCATCACTACTTCTCCGATTGCGCAGATGCCGGATTCTGAATTTATCCGTTTTGATGCTCATACAGCATTGGAAAAAGCTACTGAAATCGTAAAAGTTGCAATCGAGAACTTCAAGAACAGAAAACCAGAATTAGTACATATTCCACAGATTAAGCAGAAAGCAACTGTAGGTTATTCCACAGAAGCTATTGTAAAAGCTCTGGACGGTGTTACAAACTCACAGGTTGATGAAACAGGAACTACAAAACCATTATTACAGTGTATTACATCTGGTGTACTTCGTGGCGCAGTTGCTATGGTTGGATGTAACAACCCGAAAGTTCGTCCTGACTTAGCTCATATTGAGTTGATGAAGAAAATGCTTGCAAATGATATTATTGTTATTGCTTCCGGATGTTCTGCTCAGGCAGCAGCAAAAGCTGGTCTTATGGATAAGAGAGCAAAAGATGTATGCGGTGATGGTCTGAAGAGAGTCTGTGAATTAGCAGACATTCCTCCGGTACTTCACATGGGATCTTGTGTAGATATTTCCCGTATGCTGGTTCTGGCTGCAACACTTGCAAAAGATGCAGGCCTGCATATTTCTCAGCTTCCAGTTGTTGGATGTGCTCCTGAATGGATGTCTGAGAAGGCTGTTTCCATTGGTAACTATGTTATCGGATCTGGTATTGATACCTTCTTAGGTGTAGATCCTTATGCATCAGGTTCCAGTGAAATGGTTGAAATCCTGACAAATGGTACAAGAGAATGGTGTGAAGCAGCATTTACTGTAGAAAAAGATATTGATAAATTAGGTGATGCCATGATGGCAAGAATCGAAGAGAAGAGAGCAGCTCTTGGCATCTAATCTTTGAGAACACTGAAATAACTTAGAAAGGTGAATGACATGAAAATTGCAGTTACAGGGAAAGGCGGCGTAGGAAAAACCACCTTTGCAGCAACCCTTGCCAGATTATATGCGGATGAAGGGAAACATGTGCTTGCAGCGGATGTGGATCCGGATGCCAATCTGGGACTGGCTCTTGGATTTGATGAGGAGACATTGGATTCCATTATTCCCATTACAAAAATGAGAAAGCTCATCGAAGAGAGAACCGGAGCCGGGGCAGATAATCAGTTTTATACCTTAAATCCAAAAGTAAGTGATATTCCTGATACATATTCTAAGATGGCAAATGGAGTAAGACTTCTGGTATTAGGAACTGTGGAGACCGGAGGCGGCGGATGCGTCTGTCCAGAGCATGTGATGCTCAGAAGAATTATCAACAACCTGGTGCTTCACAGAGATGATGTGGTTATTTTAGATATGGAAGCAGGCCTGGAACATCTGGGAAGAGGAACTACCGAATCTATGGATCAGTTTATTGTTGTCATTGAACCAGGAGCAAGAAGTGTGCAGACTTATAAGAATGTAAAACGTCTTGCAAAGGATTTGGGAGTGAAACAGGTGCGTGTTGTGGCAAATAAAGTACGCAATGAAGAGGATGAAGCTTTTGTAAGAAGCAAAATCCCTGCCGAAGACCTGTTAGGTTTCATTCATTACAATACAGAGGTTATTGATGCGGATCGTCAGGGGCAGTCCCCCTACGATTTCAGCAACACAGTGAAGGAAGAAATCACAAAAATCAAGTCCATAATCGATAAAGGATTATGATATGTTAGGAGGAAAAAACATTGACATTATTTGAAACCGTATTTAGTGGAAATGACGCTGTTTATGGATTAACAGAAGGCGCTATCAATGCTGCCATTGAACAGCACGGAGCTGACAAAGCAATCAGCTTCCCAAATACAGCTTACAGCTTACCTTGCTACTACGCTGTAACAGGTGTAAAAGTTGGTACTTTAGGAGAATTAAAAGAAGCTTTAGGCGTTGTAAAGACTCTTATGACAAGAGAAATGAGAACACATGACATCTTTATGTCTGGTGTTGCTACAGCTCTTTGCGCTGAGTTTATTGAAGTTTTGAAATACATTGACGGAGCAACTCCATATGAAGAACCATGCTACGGACATTTAGCAGATGCTGTTATCCGTGAACTTGGTGTACCTCTTGTAACAGGAGATATCCCAGGTGTTGCTGTTATCCTTGGAAAAGCTCCTACAACAGAAGATGCAGTTGCACTGGTTAAGAGCTATCAGGCACAGGGTATCCTGGTAACATTAGTTGGTGATGTCATCGATCAGTTAGCAGAAGCTGGTATGAAGACAGGCGCAAATGTTCGTGTTATTCCATTAGGAAAAGACGTAACATCTGTTATCCATGTTGTATCTGTTGCTTTAAGAGCAGCTCTTATTTTCGGTAACATTACACCAGGTGATGCCGGAAACTTAATGAAATACACCATGGAACGTGTTCCTGCATTCGTAAATGCATTTGCACCATTAAATGATGTAATCGTAGCTTGCGGAGCTGGCGCTATTGCACTTGGTTTCCCTGTTATCACAAACCATGAAGGCGTATCTGAAGTTCCTAAGAGCTTAATCGTTCAGAAAGATGTAAGCAAATTCAACGCAACTTCTCTGGAAGCGCGTGATATTAAGATTAAAATCACAAATATTGATATCCCGGTTGCATTTGCTTCTGCATTTGAAGGTGAAATCATCCGTAGAGGTGACATGCAGGTTGAATTCGATGGTTCCCGTGTAGACTGTGCGGAGTTAGTACAGACAGTAGATGCTTCTGAGATCGAAGACCACAAGATTACAGTTGTAGGTCCGGAAGCAGATGATATGGAACTGGGAAGCAAAAACAGCATTGCGTATGTTGTAAAAGTTGCCGGTAAGAACATGCAGCCAGACTTTGAGCCAGTTATTGAACGTAAATTCCATAACTATATCAACTGCATTGAAGGTGTATATCATACAGGTCAGCGTGATATGCAGCGTATCCGTATCAGCAAAGATGCATTCAATGCCGGATTCCGTATCAAACATATCGGTGAAGTATTATATGCTTCTGTTAAGAATGAGTTTGACGCTGTTGTTGACAAATGTGAAGTTGTGATTTACACAGATCCTGCTGAATGTACAAGAATCCGTCATGAAGTAGCAATTCCTACTTTCAATAAACGTGATGACAGACTGAAATCTCTGACTGATGAATCTGTAGATGTATATTACAGCTGTATCCTTTGCCAGGCATTCTCCCCATCTCACGTATGTGTTGTAACACCGGAACGTCTGGGACTTTGTGGTGCGGTTTCATGGCTGGATGCAAAAGCTACAAACGAGCTTGATCCAAACGGACCTTGCCAGGTAATTACAAAAGAAAGACCAATCGATGAGAGAATCGGTGAATACGAAGACGTAAACGAAGCAGTTCGTAAATTCTCCCAGGGTGCTCTGGAAGACGTATCTTTGTATTCCATCATGGAAAAACCAATGACATCCTGCGGATGCTTTGAATGTATCTGTGGTATCGAACCATTCTCCAATGGTGTTGTTATTACAAACCGTGAATATGCAGGAATGACTCCTCTTGGAATGACCTTCCCAGAGCTGGCTTCCATGACAGGCGGTGGTGTTCAGACACCAGGATTCATGGGACATGGTAAACACTTTATCGGTTCTAAGAAGTTCATGAAAGCAGAAGGCGGTATTGAACGTATCGTATGGATGCCAAAAGAACTGAAAGAATTCGTTGCTGACAGAGTAAATGCTACAGCAAAGGAACTGTACGGAATTGATAACTTCACAGATATGATCGGTGATGAAACAATCGCAACAGATCCGGAAACACTGGTTGCATTCTTAACAGAAAAGAATCATCCGGCACTTTCTATGGAACCAATGATGTAAGATAAAAAACAGGAAATGGGAGCTTCTTTTCTTGGGAAAGAGCTCCCGTTTCCCCTATTCGACAAAATTGACGAAAATAATCCAGATTAATGGGGTTATTTGAGGGATAGAAGCAGGAAGTTTTCTATATAAAATTGTAGGGAATCTTGTCAATATCTCCCATTATGTAGTATAATGTAGGCGGCAAATGCGGATTGCCATTAAGTATTTGCCGTTTATAAAAAATATGAAGGAGGCTAACTGAAATGCCGTTTAATCAGAAACCACAGAAATTCAATGCAAACATTAACACAGTTGAAATTGGATGCGGGGACAAAGCTATTAAGTTAGGAGGAGAATGTACATTTCCTTTCTATACTTTTGACGCTCCAATGGAAAATGCACCAAAAGTAGGTGTGGAAATTTCCGATATGGGTCTTGCTAATATTCCTGGTATCCAGGCATATTACGCTGGTGCTGAATCCATGGCAGATATTGCTAAAAAAGCAGAAGCTATGGAAGGTGCAGATTTTGTATGCTTACGTTTGGAAGGCGGAGATCCAAACGGAGAAAACAAATCTGTTGAAGAATTGATTGCCATTGTTAAAGAAGTTGCTGAAGCTGTTACTTGCCCATTAGTAGTAGAGGGATGCAAGAACGTAGAAAAAGACTCTGAACTGCTTCCAAAAGTTGCTGAAGCATTACAGGGTAAAAACGCTTTAGTTCTTTCTGCAAGAGAAGAAAACTATAAAGCAGTTGGTGCTGCTGCAGGTCTTGCTTACAACCAGAAGGTTGGCGCTGAATCTGCTGTTGATATCAACCTTGCAAAACAGTTAAACGTTGTAATGACACAGTTAGGTGTAAAAGCTCAGGATATCGTTATGAACGTTGGTTCTGCTGCTGTAGGATACGGATTTGAATACGTTGTTTCAACTATGGACCGTATCAAAGGCGCTGCATTATCTCAGAATGATAATATGCTTCAGATGCCTATTATCACAACTGTAGCAGATGAATCCTGGAGTGTAAAAGAAGCTATGGCTTCTGAAGAAGATATGCCTGAATGGGGTGCTCTGGAAGACAGGGGTATCAGTATGGAAGTTCAGACTGCAGCAGCAGTACTGGCAGCGGGTTCTGATGCTGTTATTTTGAAACATCCTCAGTCTGTTGCAACTATCTCAAAAATGATTAAAGAATTAATGTAATCGTAGAACAGGAGGATTAAAACAAATGGCTTTAACAGGTATTCAAATCTTTAAAATGACACCAAAGAAAAACTGTAAAGAGTGCGGATGTCCTACATGTATGGCTTTCGCTATGAAAGTGGCTCAGGGTGCTCTGGAAATTTCCAAATGTCCTCATATGTCTGAGGATGCACTGGCTGAATTATCCGAGGCTACAGCTCCGCCAATGAAGACAATCAAAGTTGGTGCAGGCGAAAATGAATACACCTTAGGCGGTGAAACTGTATTATACAGACACGAAAAAACTTTCGTAAGCAAAACAAGATATGCAGTGGCTGTATGTACATGCATGGATGATGCAGCAGTTGATGCGAAACTGGCTGAACTTCAGAAAGTAGATTATGACCGTATCGGCGAAAGAATGTTCGTAGAAATGGTATATGTAAACTACGAAGAAGGTGCAGAAAAAGACCGTTATGTAGAAATGGTGAAAAAAGCTGCAGCTACAGGCAGAACTTTAGTTCTGGGATGTAAGGATGTAGAAGTAGCAAAAGCTGCATTAGAAGTATGCAAAGATGGCAAACCAGTATTAAATGGCGCTACAGCAGCAAATTACGCTGAAATGAACGAAGTTGCAAAAGCAGCAGGTGTTGTTCTCGGTGTATCAGGTGCTGACTTAAACGAAGTTTATGATACTGTAGCTGCATTAGAAAAAGCAGGAAATAAAAACCTGGTAATTGATGCTACAGGTGCTTCTATTAAAGAAGCATATGCAAACGCTGTTCAGATTCGTCGTGCTGCATTAAAAGATCAGGATAGAACTTTTGGATATCCTACTATCGTTAATACAGCAGTACTGGCTCATGGTGACAGAAACTTACAGCAGGCACTTGCTTCTCTGTTCACAATGAAATATGGTTCTATCGTTGTTATGGAAACTCTGGATTATGCAGAAGCTCTTCCATTATTCGGTTTAAGACAGAACGTATTTACAGACCCACAGAAGCCAATGAAAGTGGAACCAGGCGTATATGCATTAAATGGTGCTGATGAAAACTCTGTTTGCCTGACAACTGTAGACTTTGCTCTTACTTACTTCGTAGTATCCGGTGAATTGGAACGTTCCGGTGTTCCATGTAATCTGATTATCTCTGATGCAGGCGGACTTTCTGTATTAACAGCATGGGCTGCTGGTAAATTATCTTCTGCATCTGTTGCAAAATATATTCAGGAAAATGTAGAAGGTAAAGTAAAATCCAGAAAACTGGTTATCCCAGGAAAAGTTGCTGTATTAAAAGGCGACATCGAAGCAAAACTTCCAGGATGGGAAATCATTGTAGGACCAATGGAAGCTGTACAGTTAGTAAAATTCTTAAAAGATTTAACTGCTTAATGTTTGTATGGCAGCTATGGCAGGCTGCTCATTGCTACAGCTTTGGCTGTACATAAGGAGAAGCCCGGTCCGCCAAAAGCGGGCCGGACATTCTCACTCATCTCTTTTTCATTTCCCGACTTTTCCCCAACCTGAATGCTCAGACTGGGTAAAGTGTCAAATGAATAGAGTGAAAAAAGGTGTAAAGAAATTATATATATAGTAAAAGGAGAACTATTATGGCTAAATTTGTTACAATTGGTGAAAGAATTCACTGTATTTCCCCAGCAATCCGTAAAGCAATGGCTGAGCGTGATCCAGAACCAATCTTAAAACGTGCAAAAGAGCAGTTAGATGCTGGCGCAACTTATCTGGATGTTAACATCGGACCTGCTGAAAACGATGGAGAAGATTTAATGAAATGGGCTGTTCAGTTGATTCAGTCTAATTTTGACAACGTTCCACTGGCTCTGGATACAGCAAACAAAAAAGCAATCGAAGCTGGTATCTCCGTATATAACAGAAGCAAAGGAAAACCAATCGTAAACTCTGCAGATGCAGGCGGAAGAATCGAAAACATCGATTTAGCTGCTGCTAACGATGCTATCGTTATTGCTCTTTGCTCCGCAGAAGGTATTGCAGCAGACAATGATGAACGTATGATGCATTGCCAGAACATGTTGGAAAGAGGTATGATGTTAGGTATGGAACCAACAGATTTATGGTTCGACCCATTATTCCTGGTTGTAAAAGGTATGCAGGACAAACAGATGGAAGTTCTGGAAGCAATCAAGATGTTCAGCGATATGGGACTGAATTCTACAGGTGGTCTGTCCAATAACTCTAACGGTATGCCAAAACACATCCGTCCAATTATGGACTCCGCTTTAGTAGCTATGTGCATGATGCAGGGTCTGACTTCCGCTATCGTAAATCCATGTGATTTAAGACTGATGGAAACTATTAAATCCTGTGATGTATTTAAAAACAATACCTTATACGCAGATTCATATCTGGAAATTTAATTTTATACAGGATCATTTAGGAGAGGCTGCTGCAGATTTTGCAGCAGCCTGTATAAAAAGCAGAGAAAGGCAGAGTTTCTATGTTTAAAGTAACTTTTAGATTCGAAAGCGGCGAGGATGTCACAACCTTTGCCCAGGAAGGTGAAAATCTGTTGGAAGTAGCGCGCCAGACCAATGTTGCCATTGATGCCCCTTGCGGCGGCAATGCTTCCTGCGGAAAGTGTAAAGTAAAATTAGTTGAGGGTGAACTCCATTCTCCCAAAACCCGTCATATTTCCGATGAAGAATATCAAGGCGGCTGGAGACTGGCATGCGTAAGTAAGATTACAGGTGATGTTGCGGTGGAAGTGCCTGATATTGCATCTGCTTACCGTAGTCGGATGAAAGTTGCAGATTTAAGCTCTAAAGAGGAAATTGCCATTTTCGAAAGCGCTAAAAATCATATCGAAGCAGCCGGCCTTCCAATGAAGAACAGCATGGATATTCTGGATGTTACCATGGATATTCCATCTCTGGATGACACAATGCCGGATAATGAGCGTTTTGTACGCGCTGTAAAAAAAGCTACCGGTGCGTCGAAAGTGAAGCTTCCATTTCAGGTTTTGACAAAAATTGCCAGAGTATTTCGGGAGAGTAATTTCCAGGTACGCTGTGTGGTACGCAAGGATGCTTCAGAGAAAGATATTTTTGTGTATGATGTCTATCCAAAAGATGAGGAAGTTGTCATTGGTGGTTTAGCTGTGGATATCGGAACAACAACCGTATCTGCTCTGCTGATTAATATGCAGACAGGGGAGATTATTGGCAAGGCGTCAGCAGGAAACGGACAGATTCGTTATGGTGCAGATGTTATTAACCGTATTATTGAATCCATGAAACCGGGTGGAAGTGAGAAACTTCAGAAGGCAGTTATAGAGGAAACCATTAATCCTATGATTCAGCAGATGTGCCGGGCAAACAATTTTAAACCGGAACATATTTACCGTATGGCTGTAGCAGCAAATACGACTATGAATCATCTGATGGCAGGAATGGAAGGGGATCCTATTCGTATGGAACCTTATATTCCAACCTTTTATAAGACAAATTCACTGTTTGCCTCAGATATTGGCATTGCCATTAACCGGGACGCACATATTATCGTGGCGCCCAATATTGGAAGCTATGTAGGCGGAGATATTACAGCAGGTGCTTTGGTAAGTATGCTTTGGAACAGACCGGAATTTTCTTTGTTTATTGATTTAGGTACCAACGGTGAGCTGGTATTTGGAAATTCTGATTTTATGATGAGTTGTGCATGTTCCGCAGGACCGGCTTTTGAAGGCGGAGATATCAGCTGCGGTATGCGTGCTACAGACGGAGCCATTGAGGCATGTACCATTGATAAAGAAACCATGGAGCCATCTTATCATGTGATAGGGGAAGATGGGCAGAAACCCATTGGACTTTGCGGTTCCGGTATTATTGATGTCATTGCAGAACTCTTCCGCACTGGTATTATTAATCCAAAAGGAAAATTTATCAGAGAAGGACGGCGTGTGCGTCATGATGCCTATGGCATGGGAAGCTATGTCCTTGCCTTTGAGGAAGAAGCAGGTTCTGTAAAAGATGTAGAAATCAATGAGGTGGATATTGATAACTTTATCCGTGCAAAAGGAGCAATTTTCTCTGCTATTCGCACCATGTTGTCTTCTCTTGATTTTGATGTGGAAATGATTGATGATGTTTATGTAGCAGGCGGTATTGGAAGCGGAATCAATATGGAAAATGCAGTGAGAATCGGTATGTTTCCGGATATTCCTATGGAAAAATTCCATTATATTGGTAATTCCTCTTTGTCTGGTGCGTACACTATGCTGCTTTCCAGAGATGCAGAGCGCAAATGTTATGAGCTGGCATCTAACATGACTTATCTGGAACTTTCAGCAGTTCCTACTTATATGGATGAGTTTGTGGCATGCTGCTTTATTCCACATACAGATACTACTCTGTTTCCATCCTGTGTACAGGAGTAAAAAAATATATCCGAGGTGAAAATATGAATTTTGATTATGCAAAAGACAGTAAAGAACAGCGGCCCTATGAGCATTACCTGGCAGCCTATAAGGAGTTAGATCCAAAAGAAATCAGCGAAAGAACTGGATTTCCTTATGATGAAGAGACAAAAATGTTTACAGTGCATCTCATGGGAAGCACGTATCTTGTTTCATTCCCGGATTATGAGATTCATCATGTGGAGGATAGTATAGGTGTTTATCCTCTGGATGAGGCTATGAATGCCAAAATTTTAGTTATGCGCTTTATGGCAGAACGCCATATGACTCTCTCTACCGGTAAGTTTATTACATACCATGATGTTCCGTGGGGAGAGGTGTATTTCAGACAGTTCCAGGGCAGGTGTCTGATGCGGTTTGCATTTTCTTATGGAAATAAGCTGGAACAGTTTCAAAAAGTAATGGAACATCTGGGAGCAGAAAAGTCTGCAGAAGGAGATTGCGCTTATACGTTGGAATTTATGGATCACTTGTTTGTGAAGTTTATTCTCTGGGAAGGTGATGATGAATTTCCACCTTCCTCACAGATTCTGTTTTCTGACAATTTTGCAGCTTGCTTTGCTGCAGAGGATTTAGCTGTGGTGGGAGATATTTCCATTAATATGATGAAAGCATTAGAAAAAAAGCTGTCTTAAAAAATGAAAAAAGTATTAGTAGAGTAGGTATTGTGCGTTAAGTGTCATGGGATGGGAAGTTGTCCATGGACGAAGGTAATCAAAGACGATCCACGATGCAATATTGCGTCCGCTACTACATTAAAGATAAATGCTTCTCTTTGGTGTAGTAAACTACTATGCCGAAACTCGTATTTACGACAGTAACAGAGGAGGATTTATTACAAATGAAAAAAGAAAATAAGGTTAAGGTACTGGTATTTGCCGGTGCTTTAATTGCAATGAACATTGTACTTTCAAGACTTTTGGTGCTAAATATAGGCCCAACCCTGCGTATTACAGTCAGCCAGACCCCGGTATATCTTGCAGGATTCTGGTTTGGACCGGTAGTAGGCGGTATTTGCGGATTTTTGGGTGATTTAATCGGGAGTCTTTTACAAGGCTATGCACCGAATCCGTTTATCTCCTTATCAGCTATTTTGACAGGAGTTTTGCCAGGCATTGCCAGCTATCTTATAAAAAAACGAATGGAAATCTGGCATGTTTTAGGTGTACTGGTGCTGAATGGACTGATTGGTTCTTTAGGGTTTACTTGCATCGGACTGCACCTGTACTATGATACTCCTTGGGCAGTCTTATATACAGGACGTATTGTACAGACCGTTTTACTGACTGCTGTTAATACAGTATTAGTATTTTTCCTGTACAAAAGTCCATTAACAGGATTGGTTAAAAAGAGTGTTGCTTCTTCTATAAGAAGAGGGAACCATCATGTGGCTGATAAAGGCTGAATATGATTTGAACAAGAAAATAATATGGCACAGCCATTTTATTTATATTACTTTTAAGGGAGGTTTTAGAAATGGGATTTAAAACTGACATTGAAATTGCACAGGAGTGTACTATGGAGCCAATCACCAAGATTGCAGAGAAAGCAGGTATTGATGACAAATATCTGGAACAGTACGGAAAATACAAAGCAAAGATTGACTACAATTTATTAAATGAATCAGATGCTCCAAACGGAAAATTAATTCTGGTTACTGCAATCAACCCGACACCGGCAGGTGAAGGAAAGACTACAACAACCGTAGGTCTGGCAGATGGTATGCAGAAATTAGGAAAGAACGTTATGGTTGCTCTTCGTGAGCCATCCCTTGGACCTGTATTTGGTGTAAAGGGCGGCGCAGCAGGCGGCGGATATGCACAGGTTGTTCCAATGGAAGATATTAACCTGCATTTTACCGGTGACTTCCATGCCATCGGCGCAGCCAACAACTTACTGGCAGCTATGCTGGATAACCACATTTACCAGGGAAATGAACTGAACATTGACCCAAGAAAGATTACCTGGAGAAGATGTGTGGATATGAATGACCGCCAGCTTCGTTTTGTAGTAGACGGTATGGGCGGCAAGACAAACGGTATGCCAAGAGAAGATGGCTATGACATCACCGTAGCTTCTGAAATCATGGCAGTTCTGTGTCTGGCCAGAGACATTACAGACTTAAAGGAAAGACTGGGACGTATTATTGTTGGTTATACATACGGAAAAGTTTCCGAACAGAAACCGGTTACGGCTCATGACTTACACGCAGAAGGCGCTATGTGTGCCCTGTTAAAAGACGCTCTGAAGCCAAACCTGGTGCAGACCTTGGAGCATGTACCTGCCATCGTACACGGCGGTCCATTCGCAAACATTGCACACGGCTGCAACTCTGTTATCGCAACCAAGATGGCAATGAAATTAGGTGATTACGCCATTACAGAAGCAGGCTTCGGCGCTGACCTCGGCGCAGAGAAATTCCTGGATATCAAGTGCCGTATGGCAGACCTGCACCCAAGCGCAGTGGTTATCGTAGCAACGGTTCGTGCCCTCAAGTACAACGGCGGCGTGGCAAAAGCAGACTTAAATAACGAAAACCTGGAAGCATTGGAAAAAGGACTTCCAAACCTGTTAAAACATGTAAGCAACATTAAAAATGTATACAAACTGCCATGTGTGGTTGCTATCAATGCATTCCCCACAGATACGAAGGCAGAACTTGACCTGGTAGAACAGAAATGTAAGGAACTGGGCGTAAACGTTGCCCTGTCTGAAGTATGGGCCAAAGGCGGCGAAGGCGGTATTGCTCTTGCAAAAGAAGTTATCCGTCTGGTAGAAGAACCAAACGACTTTACCTTCTCTTATGAACTGGAAGGAAGCATTGAAGATAAATTAAACCAGATTGTACAGAAAGTATACGGCGGAAAGAAAGTTGTCCTGACAGCCAATGCGCAGAAACAGGCAGCACAGTTAGAAGCCTTAGGATACGGAAACTGCCCAATCTGTGTGGCTAAGACACAGTACAGCTTAACAGATGACCAGACCAAACTGGGTGCGC